>Ga0209542_10001886_pt1 | contig 48399 bp, 52 predicted proteins | sample RifCSPhighO2_01_FD_184028 | JGI IMG/M metagenome (GOLD analysis project Ga0209542, IMG submission 184028) | Soil microbial communities from Rifle, Colorado - Rifle CSP2_plank highO2_0.1 (SPAdes) (version 2) | ecosystem: Environmental > Terrestrial > Deep subsurface > Rock core/Sediment ...
TGGGAAGTATTTGAATCTACAACTTCTAATATGGCTGGATTGTAACGAAGAGAGTAAATATCTACACCATCGATGGCTGCTCCTTTGGTATCTAAGTTAATGTCTACTGTGAAGGTCTGACCGACGGGAATAGTAGTAGATGACGGAGTAAGAGTCAGCACAGCCACTGGTATAGAATTTAAGCCTGCAGAAAGTTGCGCCAGTAAAACAAAAATGTAACCTAAAATTGTTTTTTCTATCATAGTCTAATTATACAAATTTTTTGTATTAAATAAATTTCGATTATCCACTCTTTAGCCAATTCCCGTTCATGATAGAAAAGTCTAAGGAGTTCACAATGCCATCCTCATTCAAATCAACCGTTGAATCATTCGTAAACCACCTGCTGTTCATTATAGACCAATCCAAGGAATTTACTATATGATCGTTGTTTATATCTCCTTTGAAAATTGGAGGAATCACAGTAGGGGTTGGAGCAGGTGTGGGAGAAGTTCCACTTGAGCTTATTTTAAATACATGAATAATTGGTGTAAGCCCGTTGGCAAAACTTTCGCTTACGTAAAGCAAGCTGTTGTTGCGGTCAAAAGTCATTAAAACAACTTCAGCCCCGCTACCAGTAGTCAGAAAAGTCGGCGCATAATTTCTCAAAAAATAGGGAGTCATATCAAACTTGGCATACCATTGCGGAATCCAGGAAGATTTTGTTCCATTAGCCACATCAGCCATGTCTTTCGGATCATAAAACAGCATTGCCGCTTGCGGTTCTCCCGCACGCCAGCCTCTTTGGCCTTTGCAGGTTCCGGACGGCTCGCAAGCATTCGGCACAGTCCAATTTTCATATCCATAATAACTTTTCGCGGGATTATTATCTATTATGCCGCTTATGGCAACAGCAGCTTTATCGCCTAGAGTAAGCCACGCCCCGCCCTGGTAAGCATTGGCTGTTGAGTGCTGCTTGCTCCACTTTGATTGGTCTAAAAAAGGACCAAATTCCATTAACTTAGAACCGCTGATGCTTTCTCCTGCTGCGGTGGCAGTATTGGAAGCATAAAGATTGGTTCCTTCCCGGTCGCACCATCCTCTATGCCGACCGGTTGCCACATACTTTCCGCCAAGATTGGCATCAGCAAAAGATTTGGGAATCTCCATAATGTACCTTGTTGAGGTGAAAGGGTGTAAATTACTCCCATTAAGACTTACATACCACAGACCATTGGTTTGCGGATTGGACAGGTTGGGTGAAAAACGACCAAGGCCCGGGGCATTGCCGGGCAAAGAGCAGTCGGATTGGGAATCAGAGTAATCCTGCCCTTGGGTAAAATAGATTTTTCCATCGGATGGAATATAAGTCATGCCCATTATAAAACCTGTTTTATTGGAAATTCCGGCAGTTACATCTTTGAACGGCTGTAAAAGCGTGGCGGTGGGCAAATCGCTTAAGTTTTTGGAAATTATCGGCTTAGGAATACCTACTTCCGCAACTTTGGTTGCGTAAACATGACCTCCGACAAACAAAGAGCCAGAATAACCGTCAGAGGATCCGCCGGGATCGCCGCTCGGATAAAAAGCTATCGGCGCGTTAGAATATTCAAAAACGCCGTAACTGCCGTCATTTACGGAGGGCAGTTTGAATGCGCCCAAATAACTAATGTCGCTTGGCTGAATCAAAGAGGAAGCCGCGGCTTTGGACAAAAAATTCCCAGAAGGATAAATGAATACGCTGACTGCAAACAATATTGCAAAAAAATAGCGGGTAGAATTTTTCATACTCTTTTTTTCAATGCTTTATATGAAGCGTACTGCCGAGGAGAATGCCATTGGCCCAATAAAATCCGGTGTTGCCCGATGGTAGTATATCGTATGTAGCGCCGTCATCGTAGGAAACGCGCTCAACGCTTGCGACCAAAGCCCCATCATATAGATCCCCGGGCCTAAGATCACCAACAGTTCGTCCGTCACTGGTAGGATGCCCGGGAGAAACTAACAATTCCCTGCCATCATCTAGAATTAAACGGGCCATTTGATGAGATGGCGACACCTGAACCTTTGAAGTTTTAATTACAGAGCCTAAAACGCGGTCGCCTTCTTTGCCCGCTGTCCAAACAGACATACCGGTTTGTAGATTTTTTACCCTAACCGATCCGAAAGGCGTATCAATGAGCGTATCTTCTGCAAGACAAATGGGACAAGGGCGATTTAAATCCATAATTTTAGCAAAAGTTGCGGTGTCCCCTTGAATTGACGCCAACGTTAGAGTAATTGTGCAGCCATTGCTTGCTGTTTCTCCAATTTTCAGCGTGACCGGATATCCTTGATTTACAGCCACCGGATATTCCGGATAATTCAACCCGGTCACATAGTCAGCGTATATTTTTTGTAGAATAAACGGGCCTTCTCGCTGGCCTTCCTTGAGTGTAACATGTGAACTTCCAAGCCCACTTTTCAGCCAGTTCCCGTTCATAATTGAGAAATCCAGAGAGTTCACGATTCCGTCACTGTTTAAATCAGCAGCGCTATCGCTGGTAAACCACTTACTGTTCATAATTGACCAATCTAACGAATTAACAATACCATCTCTATTAAGATCACCCTTCAACGTACTGATTGGCGGGGTTAAAGACGCTGATTTTAATCTAATCCTGAATATTCTGTCATCATTTGATGCTGGAGTTCCGCGGCCATCTTTATTGCTAGTTGAAAAATATAACCAGCCGTCATGCGCCACAATACCTCGCAGTCTGCCGAAATTTTGGAAAAGAGCTTGATCCATCACTAAATTATTGTTGTTATCTACTACTACTCTTCTGATTTGTTTGCCTCTTAATCCAGCCATATAGATATCGCCTTGATATACGGCTATACCAGAAGGAGCCAAGGTAAATTCAGAAAAGCATCTTATGGGCTGCTTAATATTAGGATCAGATTCATTGCACTCAATATCAGGCCAGCCATAATTATTTCCCTTTACCGCCAAATTTAGTTCATCATTGCTGTTATTGCCGTGCTCGGCCGCATAAAAAGAGCCGTTTGAAGGGTTCCAGGCTATGCCTTGGGGATTTCTATGGCCATAAGTCCAAACAAGATTGCCGAACGGATTATCGCCTGGGATGCTGCCGTCTTTATTGAGGCGCAAAATTTTCCCGGCTAGAGAATTAGTATTTTGCGCGGAGGCCGCGTTAACCGCGTCACCGGTAGTGGAATATAATTTGCCGTCAGGACCGAAAGCAAGTCTTCCGCCGTCGTGATTGGAAGCAGCTGGAATATTGTCCAAAATCACTGTTTCATTAGTGAGAGATGTACCGTTGAAAATAAATCTTGAAATTCTGTTCCCAGTCGTGCGAGTATATTGAATATAAATATAATTATTAGAGCCGAAGTCTGGATCCACAGCCAAACCCATTACTCCCGTTTCGGAACCGCTGTACAAACTTGTAACCTGTCCTATTGTCTGAATAGCCCCAGATGATTCTCTTAATTTAACAGCACCCGTTCTTTCGGTAAATATCATCCGCCCGTCAGGAAAAAAATCCATTGACCAAGGTACACTTAGTCCACTGGCAAATGTCTCTATTTCAAAATCGCTGTCGCTTAGATTAGCGGTTTGGGCTTTAGTTTGTAGAAACGCAATGAGTGTCGCAAAAAGTATGATTGCAAAAAACCCGATTTTTTTCATAATTCTTCAATTTAAACAGTCTTCAGCCAGTTTGAATTTAGAATTGAGAAATCTAAAGAATTAACAATTCCATCGCTATTCAAATCAACAGTGGTATCATTCGTAAACCACCTGCTGTTCATTATAGACCAATCTAGCGAATTGACTATCTTGTCATTATTGAGATCACCTTTGAGAAAAGTGGTACTGTTACTATCAATAACAAGTTGCTTAATTTCTTTCATCTTCTGAACAGCCAACCAGCCACGGAGAACGTAACCGTTATTTCTCAAAGCCTCGCCGGTTGTGTGAGTAGACGGATCGCCGCCGTATTGGTAAGGATCGCTTCCTCCGCCAAATCCCCCTGCGTTAACGGCATAATGCACTCCGTCTCCGGAGAGAAAAGTTCCTCCCCATTCAGAGAATGGCCTGCGAGCCAGCATCTCGGCATTCAAATCAATTAGTGGCAGTTTCATCTCTTTTGCCAGATTTTTTATAGCATTATTATAAACATCAACCGCGGGATTGAAAGAAGGATTGCCGCTTATGCGATAAGTATAGGTGGAAAGTATTGGAACGATTTTTTTTGATATTAAAACATCAAGAATTTTTTTTAGATCTGTTACATTTGACGGATTCTCATAATAAAGATTGAATAGCGGGATTGCAAACTGCGCGTCAGGAAAAGCTGAAACAATAGTTGTTATATTCAGCGAGCTCGGATAGCTAGCGCAATCTTCAAGTTTTTGTTTTGCGGTTACGGAATTGGTATCAGCCGGCATTGAAGTCCCCAAAAAATCCCAAGTCCCACGTCCATCGCCTACTGTTCTGCTTCGGCTTGGGCAATGGTATTCGGTTGCAAGCGCAAAACCATCATAACTATTTATTGTAGCTGGAGCGGGACTGGCATGTAGCCACTGCGTAATCATTTTATCTTCAACAGTTTTTCCGTTTCCAGCTCTTGCCCATGCCCCGTAAGAATAATCACGAGTCAAAGAATCGCCAAGGTGAAGCAGAAAGCCCTGAATTTTATTGGAACCGGCAAGTATTGATTTTGCATTGGCAACCCAGCCGTTTGACCCATCCTGCCAAGCGTCATCATAAGAATTAGCACGATTTTTATTGTTATCTGAAGTCGTTTTGACATTTATTGTTACTACTTGGCTTGCGGATCCTGCCCCGTTTGTGGCCCTTAATGTATACGTGGTAGAAAGTTTTGGAGAAATTGAACGCGTTCCTGATACAGCAACGGTTCCAATACCATGATCAATATTTACTGCCGTTGCGTTAATCGCGTCCCAAGAAAGTGTTGTTGATTGTCCAACAATAATCGTAACGGGTGAAGCGGTAAAAGTGGAAACAGGCAACAAGGATTGATTAATGGATTGCTGACCAGCAACGTTAACATGGTCAAAAATGGCATCTGTCAATAGACCATCCCTATGACTTGTAACAACCAGTCCAATATAAACATTTGTATTTAACGTAAGAATAAGACTTCCTGCCTGGCTCCAACTAATACCGTCATTGGAAGTATACGCAACAAATGAATCGTCTATCCTTTTTAATTTAAGCCAGATCGGAGCTGTGCCAACGACTGAATTATAATTTGATATCTCGGCAGCCTCGGCGCGCTGTTGAAACGTCAGTCCGTTTGAAGGAGAAACCAGTAGAGCAACATTTCTTGATCCGGCTGTCAGATTCTCGCGGATCATAATTCCCGCTTTTGCCCACGGGTCGGTTTTTTGGATACTCACGACTTGGGTGATAATTTCCCCATCTCCGGACAATGGCTGATAAACATAAAAAAACTCATCTCCCCTGTTCCAGATATCATCGCCGGCGCCGCTTAAGTTAAAAACGCCATTGTTTATCAACGCTGTACCAGGAGCGCTGACTTCTCCGATATCCTGCGCTAACCAAGGACTTAATAAAGATAATCCAACGGCATGAGTTTTTGGAGTCAAGATAATCAGTGAAATGAAAAAAAGCGAGATGACAAAAAATAATACACTCTTCATTTTACAGTGTTTTCAACCAATTCCCGTTCATGATTGAAAAATCCAAAGAATTGACAATACCGTCGCTATTTAGATCTGCGGTTGAATCACCGGTAAACCACTTACTGTTCATCATTGACCAGTCAAGAGAATTAACTATGCGGTCGTTGTTAAGATCGCCTTTGAGAGTTGGGGAAGGAGTTGGGGTGGGGGTTGGAGTAGGAGACGGTGGGGGTGGGCTGATAGAAGGAGGCGGGCAATTAGAAGTGCAATTATTGGATTGGGTGTTATTACTGCCGCCACTGATACTTATCGTACCGTGGCGAGAATTAACAATTGAATTGTCGTGAATTCTATAGTTGCTGCAGTTTCCATCAATTGTAATTTGCGCTTGCCAGGTAAAATTAATGGAATTGTTGGAAAGATAATTGCCAAAGATATCAACATTGTTAGATGAAATTTCGCATGAACCTCTTATGCCAGCGCCCACGTTATCCGTAATAACATTACCGCTAACCACAAGATTGTCTGGGCTGGCAGGACCCGCAGTATTATCGCTTTCAATTCTTACACCTTCGTAATTATTTCTTACAACCGTATTGTTTTTAAATACTACATTTTTTGAACGAATAATGATTCCCGGCCCGGCTCTTTGCTGGTCATATTCTTTGCCATACCCCGCTGAACATTGCGAACTCCAGCCAGAGTCCATTGATGCGTCATGGAAAACATTATTTTCAAAAGTATGCCCGCCACCGCTGGTAGTATCATCCGTGTGTATCAATTCCGCCACATCTTGGGAAAAATCGCTGTTGCGAACAATAATTCCAGGTCCCCCGCCAATACCCATGCTATGACCATTGGTGCCATCTCTGGAAGGAGCGCAAACATTATTGCCGTTATAGCTCATCTTAATATTTTGAAAAGTTATATATGAAGCTGTGTTGTGCACTTGATAGGCTTGCACTGTAGCGGCAATCTCATCAATACCATCGACTACCCAATTACTAACTCCATTATCAAATTCGAGCATGAACCCGCAAGCGGCATAAGTAACTGGCATACTGGTTGGATTAGTGCCATTAGCTGGGTGATAATATATTTTTTTGGCGCCGGGATCCATATTATACCAATCACCGTTGTTTGGAGGAGAAAAGTTGCCTGTCTTGGTACTTGGAATTAATTTGTTGCCATTCCATAACTGACCCCATCGCACAGGATTAAGTGCACCCGTACTCGCCCAGTTGAAACTTATCACCCACCAACCAGCATGACTATCCTGTTGCCAAGTCCCACCGCCAGACTTAACATCAAAGCGACCATCGAGTAACACGTCTGCGTTATTGTATGCTTTTAAAGTTATCGGATTGCCGCTAGTTCCGCTTTTCGCCGGAAACATTTCACAATTATTATTTCCTCCTGGAGCATTCGGGTCAATATGATAACTTCCGGCCATAGCGTTTATCACATCCCCCGGACTTAGACTGTTACTGGAAACAGCTCGCTCAATTGTTTTCCAGGGTTGAGATTCCGTACCTGGATTTGAATCAGAACCAGATGGTGAAATAAAGTATGTAGCAGCATCGACTGAAGAATAGAGAGTGAGGAAAGTAAAAACAACGATACTCTGGATAAAAATTATCTTTTTTAAAAAATCCTTTATTTTTGTTCTCATAATCATCTAACCGTTCTTCAACCAATTTCCATTCATAATGGAAAAATCCAGAGAATTAATAATGCCATCGCTATTCAAATCAGCAGTGGTATCGTTTGTATACCATCTACTATTCATTATGGACCAATCCAGAGAATTGACTATTTTGTCGTTGTTCAGGTCACCCTTGAGAGTGCCTGATGGCGTTGGGTTAGGACTTGGAATGGGACTGGGAGTAGGTGCTGGGCCCGTGCTTCCTCCACTGCCATATTCAACAGCACCTGCATCTGGAGCAGCTCCATTATACGGAAGACTGACTCCGACTCCAGCAGTCCAAGATATTGACCTATCAACTGTAATGTTGTTGCCAGATTCATCAATAGACACCACTTTAACAATATTAGAGCCGATTTGAATTGTATCCGGATCAGTCATTCCGTAGCCGTTGTAAAAATAGAAACTTTCTTGGACAGGAACAATGGTACCGGAACCTCCGCTTCGCGTAGTAGTCAGAGCGACACCAGCATCAATGGCATCAGAGCCTGCGGCTAATCTAAAATCTGTGGTTGATGGATTGACAAAAAGCTGGTTAAGAGTTTGGGTGCTGAATTTGCCGCCATTTGGTTCTTGGCCAGTGGCTGATCGCCAGCGGTTGAATTCAGCCAGACTTGTACCATAATTAGTTTCACCATTCAACAAGGCCCAGATAATGCCTTGTGAGGATGGGCGATAAACATTGTGTTCCATTCGAATACTAGGGTAGGCACCATCCGCCGGATCTCGGGAATGCTGCATCAAATAATTTGTGGAAAATGCAAAAATATTATTTTTCACCGCAAACCCTCCCCAGCCTGAGGGACCATCGCCCCATTGCCAGAACAGTATACATTGGTTGCGACAATTGATTACAGAATTGCTGTAAAGCGCATCATTTACGAAAGGCTTAACATAAAAAGTAAATCCTGCTCCGTAGATAGTGTTTCGACGTAGAATAGAAAATGTCGGAGCTTTGTCTATCTTGACCCTGTTCTCGTAAGGATTGCTTGGGCATGAGCCGGTACAATATACGGTGTTGCCATCGTAAACCATGTGATGGGTGTAATCTTCTATGGTGCTTCCTGTCTGGCTACCGGCGTCAATAAAATCAGCACCGTCGCCTTCTGGGCCAGGATTATATATTATATTGTTTTTAACTATTACATAAGGCGTGCCATGAGCTTCAATGCCATCCCAGTTGCCAATCCCTTTCCACTCGTGAATTTTATTGCCTTCAATCAAAAAATAACCAGAATGAGCGTCCCACATGACTATGCCACCTTGAGTACAACTGTATATATCATTATTGCGAACAGTATTGCGGGTACCACTTAATTCAACACAGCCAAGACCCCCGCCATTTCTAATTACAAACCCTTCAACGACATTATTGCTTCCACTAAGATTTACCGTACCTTCAACAGTTGGGGTTTCTCCGGGATAGTTTTTAATGGTTTTGCCACTACCAGATACGGAAAATCCGCCGTAATTTCCACCTCTTACCTGAATTATATCTCCAGATTGAGAAGAGTTAATGGCTGATTGAAGTTCTGAACTGCTAGAGACAGTTCTCGTGGCTGCAGTGGCAACCTTGTTAAAGCCAAAAGATAAAATAAACAAAATCCCAAGAATAATAAAATTAAGGATTTGATTCTTCATATTTGTTTTAGCCAATTCCCGTTCATGATTGAGAAGTCCAAAGAATTAACAATACCGTCGGTGTTTAGATCGGCAGTGACATCATTCATAAACCACCTGCTATTCATTATAGACCAATCCAGAGAATTGACTATGCGATCATTGTTAAGGTCACCCCTTAAAGTTCCGGGTGTCGGAACCGGGGTTGGGGTTGGCGATGGGTTAGGATTGGTAAATCCCGATTCAAATGCTCCCATATCTGGAGCTGATCCGGCATACGGCAAACTCACGCCATCTCCTGCGTTCCAACTAATCGCGGAAACCAAGGTAATATTATGGCTTGAATAATCAATAGACTTAATCTTAACCGGAGCATTTGATCCGACTTTGATTGCATCCGCTTCAATCATGCCATCATAGCCGTCTTGAAAAAATCCACTTCTTACGACTGGGACGACAGTTCCATTTCCCGAAGAACGGGTTGCTGTCAGCTGATTACCCGCGTCAATAGCCGGACTGCCTGAAGCTAAACGATAATCACGACCGGATGAATTAACAAACAATCCTGATGCGGAACCGATTTCTTTGCCTTTAGGCTCCTGCCCGGTCGATTTAAATGAAGCCAAATTTGAATACACTTGATCCCACAATATTCCTTTGGGCCCGAACTTGTACATATTTCCTTCCATATTAATTGACCCGCGATTAACACTGCCAAAAGCTCCATGCAAAACATAATTTTGACTATCTATAAATAGATTATTAATAAAAGTGATTCCGAAAGACGTATTTGAGGAATCGCCGAAAAGCACGTTATGATTATTCTCGTTGACCATTGTATTGTTAAAAATCGTAGTGTTGTTATAGGGCGGAGAGTAAAAAGTCAGCTGGCCTTCAGTCGTCATGTTGTTGTATCTCATAATCGCATTTGAAGTTCCCAAACCGCTGAATTTAGTCCCGCCATTTTTGCCGTAAATAGTATTGTTTTCAACCAGATAGTAACCTGCGTCAGAATTTCTCCCCCCCAAATCAATGCCATCTGCATCGCCGGATAAATTATTGTTGTAAACCGTATTATTCCTAACCACTACATGATGCGCCCCGCAGCCAAATCCGTTAAAAACATCTCCCCCGCCGACACCGATTGCGTCGTAATTATCAACCCCTGCGTTGTTGTACACAATATTATTTTCAATCAAATAATATCCGCCGAAGGAACATTCGTAAACAAAAATACCTCCTACGGTATTATCGTGAATATTATTTCCACGAATAATAGCGTCGTGGCGAAGATTTCGAGGTAGATTAGGATTAGAACCTCCGGTGCCAATACCATGCATTGCATTATGGTGAATATGATTATTGATAAACCAAACACCCATACTTCCACCCCCATCAATGCCGCTACCGTCATACCGAGCGCTTTTGATGCCATTCCTGATTTCAAAACCTTCTATGGTAATATAGTCAGCCGGAGAAAAAAGATTTCCGCTAACAGCGCCGCCTCCTTCAATAACAGGTGTTTCTCCCGGATAATTTTTGTAAGTAATTCTAGCGTTAACGGTTCCGGCTTTTGCGCGAACCGCTTCATTATAAATTCCTCCCCGAACCAAAACCGTATCGCCAGGCTGCATCGTGTTTCCGGCTTTGTTAATTGTCCGCCACGGCGAAGATTCAGCACCGGGATTAGAATCAGTACCACTGGTTGACACATAATAAGTGGCTGCTTGCGCTCTTATAGAAAAAGTAAAAGTAGCGAGAAGAAATAACCCTGAGGCAAAAAGATATTTAGGGCTCAATTGAATAAACAGCATTTTCAACTTGGATTAGTTGATCTTGACCTTGATATGCCACATTGGTATCAGTCGTGCTTCCTGGTTTGAAATCAAATTTTAAATTAGACACTCCCATCTTGACGGCCTTAAAATGTATAGTGGCCAAAATTCCCCTTCCGGAGAAATTCGTGCCGCCTGTCGCTACTTGGCTAAATTTAATAGTACCCGCGGATTGATCTACAATATTGGCCGCATTGATCGATAAAATTGAGCCTGCCTGAATCTGGATTCCTTCTTGTTCTGGAATATCGTCAACTACCTGGATAACTAATGGATCGTAATGCAAAACAAACACATCCACTCCGTCAATTGGCTGGTTTGCCGTGTCTAAAACAATATCAATTGCAAATAGACTGTTTAATTTCGCGGTTTCATTATTCGGATCTAATAACAATATCGCACCGACTTTGGAATCTTGAGTGTTTACATCCAAAGATCTGTTTTTATCAATTAAAAAAATAATCACGCCAAGAGCTAATAAAGCAAGGACCCCGTATAAAATTTTTTGTTGTTGCATATTTAGTTATTAATTATTTTAAATCATACGCTTTTCAACCAATTCCCATTCATGATGGAAAAATCCAGAGAATTAACGATGCCGTCGATGTTCAAATCAGCAGCGGTATCATTCGTAAACCACCTGCCATTCATTATAGACCAATCCAGAGAATTGACGATCTTGTCATTGTTGAGATCACCCTTGAGAATTGAACCACCACTTGATGAAGGCGTTGGCGCAGGTCCGGTTGAACCACCGCTACCATATTCAATCGCACCGGCATCAGGGGCAGCGCCGTTGTATGGGAGACTTACGCCATCCCCGGCACTCCAAGTTATAGAACGATCTATAGTGACAGTATTATTCCCTGCTGCTTCGCCTACTGCTATTACTTTTACAACATTAGAACCTATCTGAATCGTATCTCCATCTGTCAGGCCATACCCATCAAAAAAATAAAAACTGTCATCTACTGGCACGACAGTACCGGATCCGCTACTTCTGGTTTTAGTTAAAGCTCCTCCCGCGTCAATAGCATCACCGCCAGATGCTAATCTGAAATCTGTTGTTGAAAGACTGGCAAATAACTGGCTCAAACTTTGGGTTGAATATTTTCCCCCACTTGGTTCTTGACCGGTAACAGTTCGCCAGCGATTATATTCAGCCAAGCTTGTGCCATAATTGGATTCTCCGCTTAGCATAGCCCAAATAATGGCTTGGTTTGAGAAGCGGTAAACATTGTGATCCATTCTAATGCTTGGCCATGCTCCATCAGCCGCATCCCGCGAATGCTGTAATAAATAACCTCCGGAGTACGCAAAAATATTATTTTTGACGCTAACACCGCCCCAACCAGACGGGCCATCGCCATCCTGCCAAAACATAATACAGTTATTCAGACAATTAACTGCTGTATTATTATAAATGGCAACTTCTTTAAACGGTTTGACGTAAAAAGTAAAACTCGTTCCGGTTATAGTATTGCGACGTAAAATCGAGCGGGTGGGAACTTTGTTGATTTTAATTTTACTTTCGTATGGATTATTTAAACATGATCCGGTGCAATAAGCAGTATTGCCATCATAAACTATGTGATGAATATTGCTTTCCAAGCTGCCGGCATCAATGAAGTCGCCAATACCAGGACCCGGACTCCATAAAACATTATTTTTTACTACAAGATAATTGGTTCCATGAATTTCTATTCCGTCCCAGTTGTCTTTGCCTAACCAATCATGAATCCTATTGCCTTCAATCAAAAAATGACCGCCTGCGTCCCACATTACTATTCCACCTTGCGTACAATTATATACTTCATTATTGCGAATCTTGTGTCCGGAGCCGGTTAACCAAACGCAACTGTCATTTGAATTCCTGATTATCAAGCCCTCAATTGTGTTATTACTCCCATTTACTCTTAGTGGCACCGAGCCGTTACCTGCATCTAAAATCGGAGTCTCTCCTGGGTAATTTTTTATTGTCATATTACTTCCAGAAACGGTAAATCCACCGTTATAAGTACCTCCTCGAATCTGAATCACATCTCCAGAAACGCCAAGGGCTGATTGAAGTTCTGAACTGCTAGAGACAGTTCTTGTGGCTGCAGTGACAGCCTTGCTAAAGCCAAAGGACAAAATAAACAAAATCCCAAGAATAATAAAATTAAGGATTTGATTCTTCATATTTGTTTTAGCCAATTTGAGTTAAGAATGGAAAAATCCAGAGAATTGACTATGCCGTCGGTGTTTAGATCAGCAGTGGTATCATTCGTAAACCATCTGCTATTCATAATTGACCAATCAAGAGAGTTTACGATGCGATCATTGTTAAGGTCACCTTTGAGAACAGTAGGAGTTGGAGTCGGGGGAGGTGTTGAACCTGAAGTACCGCCATATTCGTAAGCGCCGATGTCAAAAGCCGAGCCGACTGGACGATTTACACCATCATAGTCCTTTGTTGCTTCAGATAAAGTTGTTCCGGCATTAATGGCGGGAGAACCTGATTGCAACCGGAAATCCGGAACAATTGTACTAAATTTGGATCCCGGAAGTTTAACGAACTTTGGATCTGCAAATATCCCGTGTGAGTCTTGTGAAGGCTTTGTCCCTCCGCCGGTAGAGTACCAAAGGTTATAATCTAGAATATTGCTTCCGACATTGCCGGAAAGCAAGCTGCCGCCATTGCTGCTGTAAATAATATTGTTTTTAAAAATGGAGTTGGTGGCTAAATTACTGTTAATTTCAAGGTTGCCATCCGGATTATTAACTATGACATTGTTGTAAACTCTGATATTGCTTGCCACTCCGGCGTGAGCGCCAACGAGAATGCCCCAATTAGAATTGTTAAAGACAATGTTATTCCTGACTATAATATTGCTGGCGCCGTAAGAATTTTCAGAACCCACTTCAATTCCCCACCAATTATCATGAATGTAATTATTCTCAATTATCGTGTCGGTTCCGCCGTCAATATAGATCCCGCCAGACCAGCAAAAATAGCTGCCGCTGTAAATGTGGTTGCGGGTGATCAGTCCTCCTTTGGGTTGACTGCCCGCGCCATGGCCTAAGACATCTATGCCAATGTTCGGATGGCCGTAGATTGTGTTGTTGGATATGGTAAAACCGTTCACGTTCCCGTCAACAGTGATGGATTCGCTATCTCCGGTATTATTATTGAAGACTTCGTTATTATCAATAATAATGTTGGATCCGCCCATTATTCTAATTGGTGTGGAATACTGCGTTCCTTGGCCTGGGCATATGGTGCTATTGGAAGCCCAGTCAATATGGGTAATTTTGCCGTCTCTAAACTCAATATTATTGGAGGATCCTGTAACGATAAAACCTCCGGGTATGTATCCCCCGACATGATTAGTTAGATGCAGACCGATAAATTTAAGATAGTTTTTATTGTTAATATTTATTATTCCGCGAACATCACCGGAAGCAATATCACCCTTGCCATCTATAATGGCTGTCTCACTTGGGGCGTTTCTAAAAGTAATATAAGCGCCAGCGGTTCCGCTGACATTTACATTCAATATTTCATAGTATGTCCCGCCTTTTATATTAACCGTACTTCCTGCTGTTGCTGAATTCATAGCCTTTTGGATAGTTTTCCAAGGCGCGCTCTGTGTCCCAGGATTGCTGTCACTGCCATTAGTAGCGACATAGTATTGGGTTGAGGTTTGAGATTTGACTGGCAGACTGGGATATAAAACAGATACAACCAAAGTGAAAATTAAAACTAACCAGGTGTACTTTGATATTTTTTGTTTCATAAAGATGTTTAGTTAAATTGTTTTCAACCAATTCCTGTTCATTATGGAGAAGTCTAGAGAATTAACAATACCGTAGGTGTTCAAATCAGCAGTGACATCATTCATAAACCACCTGCTATTCATTATAGACCAATCCAGAGAATTGACGATCTTGTCGTTATTAAAGTCGCCTTTGAGAGTTGTGGTTGGAGATGGAGGAGTAGAGGCCGGAGAGACAGTTCCTCCGCTATTACAGCTGTTTCCTGATTGAGTATGAGAACTTCCTGATTCCGAAACATTAACACAACTCCCGCTAATGCCATTCATTACGTTATTCGTAATGGTGCCACCAGCGACTCCCCTTGCAAATTTAATGCCGTCTTCAGCCTCGCCATGGGTTGCGGATCTGTTATCAATGGTATTGTTGCGTACTATCGGACGATTAAGAGTTTCTCCGTTTTGAGAAATATAAAAAACGCCAGCAACATCTCTGCCGCCATAGCCCTTTGATGAATCGCGGACTATATATCCAAAATTATAGATATTATTATTTTCAACAATCACATCATTAGAAGTAACTCCGCCATTGGTAGAATTGGTAACTTCTACTCCATTGGCAAGGTTATTGTGCATCTTGTTGCCTCGGACAACGCAGCTGTTGCAATTTTTGATAATGATGCTCATGCCCAGATTATTGCCGTTTCCTCCGCCGTCCCACCAGCCCATGCCGTTGTCGTACACATCCATATTTTCCACGATGTGCCCAAAAAGCTGAACGCCGTTACCATTGGATCCTCCCGGTCCTCCACCGTAAAATTCAATACCTTCTCCCATTGATTCGCGGCAAATGCCGTTTTTAACGGTAATATTACTGCCACCGTAAACGCGAACGCATGATCCGTAATCACGGCCCCCGTGAGCCACAAAATTGATGCCATCCAATGTGATATTTTGAGCGCTTCCATTAGCCCAAAATCCGTAATAGCCATATTTTACGTAAAAAGATCCGCCCGAAGGATTTCTTCTTACAACCACATTATTGGCTCCGCTTTCAGCATCAATCGGATAAGCAGCACAGTCGCCATTTTGGCAAGCAATGTGAATGTCTGCATTATTTGGATTAGCATCGCTTGGAAGACGAACCGAAATTGTGTTGCCGGAAGATCCAGTACTTGTAAACTGTCCCGGCTGAAGCGAAGAACAAGATCCACCGCTAACCCACTTTAATCTTGTTCCTGGATCGTCTGGTCCTGAAGGATTTACCCAAACTTGCGCGGTATTTGAACTACCAATATTTAAAGCATTGGTCTGCCAACCGCTTCCGCAGGATGACCAAATTCCAGAAACAACTTTAGGACTTGTCCCGTCAATAATCACAGTTTCACCCGGATAGTTTTCTATCGTAATACCTGAAATCTTAAGCGGAAGCACGGTATCTATTCCATTTCCGGAAATATTACAAGGCACCCCTCCAAAACCACTGTTTATTTTGTAAGTACCGCCTCGCAAAATCAATGTATCCCCTGCCGTAACTAAATTGTGAGTCAAGACATAAAACGGATTTGACCAAGGGCTTGAAACTGTACCGGAACCGCTGTTGGCTGTGCAGTCTGTTGAAAGTGAAGCCACAAAGTAAGTTGCCGCATTTACCACAGAATTAAAACCAAAAAAGAAGACACCAAACACACCAACGATTAGAACCCTGTGTAGATATTTCACAGTATACATTGTAACAAAGTTGTCTTTATAAAATTCAATCTTATGCACAACCATCCGTATGCAACTTTTTGCTGTTTAAAAGAGTTATAATGAGCGAAGGGAACAAAATTATTATAAATATAAGAGCGCGTCTAATACGTGCTCCGTTCCCTTACACATGAGTACCAATTCTCCACTTTCGGATGCTCAAATTCTCAAAGATTCACAAAACTATCCGTGGATGTTTGGTATGTTAGTGGATCGCTACCAGGAAGCATTTCTCCGTAAGGCGTCTTACATTCTCCACTCGCATGACACTGCCGAAGATGCGGTGCAAGATACCTTTCTCAAGATATACAAGTATGCCCATAAATTCTCCGAGCAAAAAAATGCAAGTTTTAGTTCGTGGATATACAAAATTCTCATCAATACTTGTTATAGTCACGCTTCTCGACAAACTCAAGAAGCCGGCCGCGTGAAGGTAATGGATTTGGGCGACCTGGACGTCGTTCGGAGTACGGACAACTCGCTGGAGAAAGAGCAAACCTCATTTGTACAGTCCGTTCTCTCTCGTCTGCCATGTAATCTGTCACGACTTCTCTCTCTTTATTTCTTTGAAGAAAAAAGCTACAAAGAAATCGCTGTGCTAGAACATCTCTCACTTTCGGCTGTGCGTTCCGGTCTTCACCGTGCCAAGAAACAATTTAAAAATATTGCCGTCAAAATGGTATGACTATCTTTACTATAAAAAACAGAATAATGTTTGGTGTATATCTCATGTATTTCGTGCGAAAATTGAAAAACCCTTTTATTGCTGAAACTTTCGTGTTTGTCATTCTTGCAATAATTCTGTTTACTTTTATTTCAGTGCCAAGTATTTTATCAAACATGCTCGATTCGGGAAATTTCTATCGTTATTTTGTTATGGCCTTTTCTAATACAGAGATTTTTGTTCAATTAACCCTTATCCTAACGGGTATTGCCACACTACTTTTCGTGCGAAATATCACTGTTCACGCTATACTCAAAACACGCTTCGCATAGAAATAGAGCAACATGCCAAAGTAGTTCAATGGTAGAACACTGCTTTCGTAAAGCAGGAACGTGAGTCCGATTCTCACCTTTGGCTCCAGAATAAATGATTTTTTAGAGGAGGAAATGATTAGAATTCCTCATATTGTGGATCAATATTGGCCCTAACAGTAATCTCTGGACAAGTGGTTTGAAATGGAGGAGAACTGGAATCGGTTACCGTTACGGAAACGCTTTTTTGACCTATAGTGTTGTAACTAATACTGAATGGATTGGTATCTGGAGAGGGGCCAGTTGGGATATCGGTTCCTGCCCAAGAATATATGTAAGGCGTGACACCTCCAGATACGTCGGCAGTCAAAGTGACTGTTTCGCCGAGGAATACTGTTGTTGGAGAAGCGACACAGGACACGATAAGCGGGTCTCCCAAGACGACAAGGTCGAATTCCGTTGATTTATCGAGAGGGTAACCAGTAACAATAATGGGGTAAGTGCCTACATTTGTACTCGGAGAAACGGTAAAGGTAATAACCGAAGTGCAGGTCAAATTACAATCTTGGCCAGAAATGCTTGTGGTCACTCCAGGCGGCGCGCCAGAAACAGACAAAGAAATATTCCGCGCTGCGCCTGAAACTAAAGTCTTTGTGATGGTATTTTGAGCGAAAGTATCACTGTCGGTCTTGATCACATTTGATGTACCTGAATCGGAGAGGGAATAATCGAAGGATTCATCGAACGCGGCGCAAATTGGATACAGACCGTTATAATCACTATTATCAATATATGCACCGTGCCACATTTCTGTACTGTAGACATCATTTGCTATCTGTAAATTGGTATTAACAAGAGCAGTGACATAATCTTGGTCATCAGAAATATCTGGGGTAGAATCGGTGGATACTATGATATCACTGTCTTGATCGAGTAATTTAAGATAAAATTTTTCGTTTGGCTGATGTTGATAACCACTCCCTCCAGCGCCCATATGATGGTCGTAAGAAACTAATGTAATGTCATATTCTCCGGCAGGTAAAGGAGTACTGAATAAAAATGGACCTCCCATATGCGGAGCGAGAGCAGGTGAGCTGATTTCTTGATAAGGTTCGAAGGAAATGATCGTTCGTTTCGATTGCGGCGTAAGAGGGCATAAATTAGATCCGCTAACAAAATTCAAATTAAACGAAATGGATGTACCGCTTGGTAAGAATTGTGAAGAGACAGGTAAAATGGGAGAAATGGAATGCAAAATCGCGCCCGCCGGTCCACCACTGAAATAAGCCAATGTATAACTTTCATCTGCGGTTACATTATTATAAGTAAAAGGTACGAAAGAATTACTGATATCTCCCGATGGACCTGATAAAGTGTAAGCCACAGTATCATTCCCGCTTATAGGCCATGGCTCTCCATCAAGTGTGGCACTAATTACGATATTACCTTGTGCCGCAAATAATTCATCAGCTCCAATATCCCAAGCGACGCCGGACGGCCTTGAATTACCTTCAAAATCGCTTGAAATTGGAATATTGGGATCACTAATTAAATTGATACCTTTGTCTAAGGCCTTAGTATCGCTAGGAGACAGGTGAAAATCCTTTCCAGCTTTATTTACAAAAGATACGGTCGTATTATTTTGAGGATTTGAGCCAGGCGCGTCATTTTGATTTGAAATATTGTTGCTTGACGACAAATCAAAATTACCTCGGTAACCGGCCCCGTCATAACCAGAACTAGCATCTTGAACGATATTATTTTTCGCAACGATATTGGCTTCGGAAGAATGATTACTTATACCATATGGAATATTAATGACCGTATTGTTGTATAGATATACGACTCCAGAAACACTACCATATATAATTCCGAACGAAGAACCATAATTTGTTCCACGCAAATCATAAACTAAATTGTTCCAAATTTTTGCCAAAACATATGTATTAGTATAGCCAACGTGAATACCAGTAACAAAATTCAAAATTTGACCTGTTATTATATTGTTACTGAATTCAACCCACCCACTGGCAATGTAAGACGCTTCAATTCCCTTATTGTCATCGTTTGAAGAAATTATTTTTATCTGCAGACCATCAACTTTGACGTATGGAATATATGTTCTTATTGCCGCAGTACTATTATTATCCGGACTGAAAATCAGACTGTATTTTTGATCGTTCCATTTTCCATCATGCCTCTGGCTTGAATTAACCTCACTCGTCGTATTTGTAGGAGTGTAAATCTTAATATAATTGTTTGGACCTGTATTAAAATAATTGATCAGAATTCCCGCATATATCCCCCCTCCGTTAAAATACTCCGGACCAGTGTCATAATAAAGTGGGATATTTAAAATATAATTTCCAGCTACAAGATCAAGAGTACCAAGGTGATTGGCATCGCTTGATTGATTCCCTTTATAAATACTCATTGCGTTATCAAGTGAATCGAATTCATGCCGAATGGAATTTACAATCTCGTCCGTAGCATCTGGAGGAATATCGCCGTTAACCGTAACTACGTTCCATTGAGTTTGGGAAATTTTGCCAGAAATAAAAACCTTCTGATTACCTTTGTAGGTAACTCTATCTCCTACCCCCATATTAGCTGCCGTCTGCGCTACACTGAAAGTGGCGACCCCGTTTGCAATAGAAATATTCAGCGGCGTTCCAGTTTTATGGTCATTCGTATTTTGTCCAACGGAATAAAAAACTTGTTTTGTCGTAGCCTCGGCATCGGTTGGCATCGCATACACACCGATGACGCAAATGACTACCAATATTATTTTCAGTAGATGTTTCATCGGTTTAAATCTACATGATTTATAATAATGTTAGACCTATCGGTGGTTTTTACAGAAGAGCGAATGGTAATATTGATCGCTTCTGCTGCCTTCTTAAGATATAAGGATGAAATCAGGTCACCTTGAGAAGAATTGATAATCTGCCATTTATTGTCCGTGGCCCATTTGGTGTAGAAATCGTAATTTGCCTCTGGATTTTTTGACGAAATGAATTCAACTGTGAATTGTACGGCTAAAGAGCCGGGATATGTAGCTGAATAAGATCCAACAATTTCAATTTTTGAGTTTAAAACCAATTCTTTGGGAAATCCTTCCGCTACTTCTTTTGGATTGGCCCTAACTATAGTGGGAACCGTTATGTTGTCGGTTTGAGACTGAATATTACGTTCATTTGTTCTGTTGATATTGTTTCGAACTAACAAAACAACAGCAACCAATATAAAAATACCGATGGCAAAATAAGCATAATTTTTCCATTGTTGCATATCACCATTCCTCAAGCCCTCAATCATAATGAATATGATATCAAATTGTAAATAAAAGATATCCACACAAACAAGAAATCACATATCAGTCGCATATCCTTACTGAGCCGGAAGAGAGAATCGGACTCTCGACCTCCATCTTACCAAGATGGCGTTCTACCACTGAACTATCCCGGCAGTTCGAAATAACGGCTCTAATCTTATAGAATTTTAAGTCTTTTTGCAAAACAACACTTGATTGCACCCCTATTCTGATTTGTTTCTTTGGGAAAGGAAGAGTAGGGCGAGAGGTGCTCCCCAATTGGCAAAACGTTCTATGAAATCCCATATTGGCGCTCCGACAATCGGACGTACCAAGGCCGTCCAGAAACCCCAAAACACAGCCCACAAGAGAACAGGTTTAATGGGCCTAAAAAGTACTATGAGAGCTACGATAACGTCCGCAATTCCCACCAACATAAGGAGGGTCGTAGCGATGTTAGGGTCGTTGACGCCAAACTTAGCAAACCACCCCACCCAATCTGCTTTGCCTTGCAGGGCCAAGACTCCATGACCCAAAAATTCTCCAGCCACTCCGATACGCAGGGCCCAAATAGCTTTTTGTGTATTAGACATATTTTTATCTTTATTATTAAATACTATTACATTATACTCTTAATTTCAATTTATAATTTTACCAGTCGCTCTTATCTCTCACCTCCCTCACTGCAGCTTGATTCGGGTCTTCGTCCAGTTCAATATGACCACCTACTGCTAGCCACTTATCATATTTATCGTGCTTTCTTATTAGCACTTTGTCTTTGTAAACTACAAAAATATCGACCGTAAAATCAATTTTCTCGTGAATATGTGGCATGGGAAAAGTATATCATCTCTAGATCTCGTAGATATGTGGGCTTTTTATGTCTTAAATTATAGTTTTATTTATATAGTAACATATGTTACTATACGATTATGGATAAAAAAATGTACTCTACAGTAGAAGCGGCTGAGATACTGCGTTTAAGTCGTATAGAAGTCTTTAGAAAAATAAAAAGTAGGAAAATAAAAGCCGAGAAGGTAGGTAGAAATTATGTTATTGCCCATGATGACCTTATTGAGGCATTGGGAAAGGTGGTTGGCTCATCAAAAAGGGAGAAAATAGAAAAAGCGGTTAAAAAAGCGGTAAAAGAATACAGGAATACATTTAAGAAATTTGCTGAGGAATGAAGATTAAACCCATTACAATAGCGGAAGTCGAGTTTACTGCTTTTTCGCTGGCAAAAGAACTCATGACTTGGAACGAGCCTATTCCTGAGTTTGGAACAAGATTCCCAAACATCTTAGAAAGTTGTCTTGGAACTCCCTTTACCAGATTCAGTAGGAAAGATATGTATAGAGGTTTGGTTGGGAAAGCTAGCATTTTATTTTATTTGATGATCAAAAATCATCCATTTCAAAATGGAAATAAAAGAATTGCAGTTATGACCTTATTGGTATTTTTGTCCAGTAACGATAAATGGATCAGAATGTCACAAGACGGTTTATATAACTTTGCTGTTGGTGTAGCTAAAAGTAAACCAATTTCTAGAGAAAAGGTTTTAGGAAATATCTATAACACTATAAAAAAGTACTTAGTGAATTTTAACGACACTTAATGATGATGCGCGGGCTAGTTTGCCCCGTGATCACGTAGTGATTTACGGGGGCGGATGATGTTAGAACTAGGATTATAATCTCTTAGTAATTTTCTGATAGACCACAGAGCGATGCATGATTGCTAAAATATAGACTTTGTTTCTATGTATTTTAAAAACAACACGATAATCCCCAACACGAAGTTTTCGATAGCCCTTAAGAGACCTGCGTAGTGGCTTCCCGTAAAAGTCAGGAGCCGTGGTAAGTTTTTCTTCTATCGCGAATCTAATTTTATTCCGCCAAACTAAGGGAAGACTTACGATATCTACTTTTACTACTTTGGCGTGATAGGAAATCTCAAAATTTACCGCCATGCAACTTTGTGAGAAACAAATTTGGTAGACGAACTATCCCGACCTTCGGCGATAGTATTTAGAATATTATCCTCCTCAATTTCAAGAGCAGAACGAAGTAGATGCTCCGCTTTCGTCGCTTGCGGCACTTGATCACGTCTAGCAAGTTTTATGAGAGCGTTATCAAGCTCTTTTGAGATGCTTATATTAATGCGTTTCTTTGTTGTAGGCATATATGCAAGTGTATCAGAAGTGTATCAGTTGTCAACGACACCTTTTGGATGCGCGAGTGATGGGACTTGAACCCACGGCCTCTTCCGTGACAGGGAAGCGCTCTAACCAGCTGAGCTACACCCGCATTATGCAATTCTATCAGAATTGCCTTGTGCCGGTGAATGGAATCGAACCATTGTTTAAGGCTTATGAGTCCTCCGTTCTACCATTGAACTACACCGGCCCTACTTCGCCAAGGCTTCGCAGGGCGAGCAAGTGTCAAATACTATAGTATGAAATATGGCTTTACTCAACAGATAAAAATTGTTGCGGGACCAGGACTTGCACCTGGGGCTGAAGGTTATGAGCCTCCCGAGATACTACTTCTCCATCCCGCTATAAACCGCTATCATACTATATTTTTCATTTTTATACAAAATTAAATTATTCCAAACTCTCTGAACACTTTTTCGAATAGAGCAATAATACGTTTTGTCTCGCGCTCATTTAATTGAAAAGCGTCGCCTGAATGAGCGACGACATTTCTTACTTTATGCGCTTCCCAAGCATCTTCGATTGTTAAAAATTCATTTTTATTAACTGATTTAAGCATATCGCCAATAGATTCTCCAACATAACCAAGAGCATATAGAAGTTTCTCAAGCATCACATCGGCCTCGATAATGGCTAATCGCCAGTCTGAAGAATTGTCGGAGTTTGTGTATTCCATAACTTTCTTCCACTGTTCATTTTTTGGCTCTACGGCTTCATTCTCATCTGAAATAGAATTTAGAGGAAAGGGATTGTAAATTTTATTTTCTTCAATATCAATGGCTCGAAGTTTCCAAAAGCTATAAACAATACCGGAGAGGGTAAGCGCGCTTAAGATGGCTGCCACAATCTTCCAAACTGGCCAGATGTGTTCGAGAAAATATTCCCAAAGAGAATTAGGGGCACCCAAGTCTAGACTTTCTAAATAAGCGAACAAAGCGGAAACAATCGCTCCGAGAAGGAACAGGCCGGCGAGTAAAAAAGTTATTTGTTCAACAGTACTGCTGTTACTACTGCCTCCAGACGGTTTTGTTGGTTTCGTTGATTTCGCTGATTTTTTCTCTTCTGCCATAGTTATATTTTATTCCCCAAAAAATTCTTTACCAGCGACAAATAAATTATCTTCTCGTCCTAGATCGGCAGTAAGTTCAATCCCCAACGGCAGTTTATCTGAAAATCCTGACGGTAGTGAAATAGCTGGGCAACCGCTGATATTGGCATGGACGGTAAATATATCCTCAAGATACATCTCGAGCGGGTTATTACTCTTCTCTCCAATCTTCCATGCTGGCGATGGAGTGGTGGGAGTAAGCATCAGATCCACTTCTCTGAATAATTCCCTTAACTCTCTAGTTATCATGCGGCGCGCTTCGTTGGCTTGACCATAATACTCATCATAATAACCAGATGAAAGCACATAAGTACCGAGTATAATCCTGCGACGTACTTCTTTGCCAAAGCTCGCTCCGCGGGTTTTGAAATAATCGTCTATACCATCTTTACCCTCAACATGAAGTCCGTACTTGATTCCGTCGAAGCGTGCAAGGTTAGATGAGGCTTCCGCAAGCGCGAGAATGTAATAAGTTGGCAAAACATATTTTAGGTTAGGAGGATTTACGTCTACGATCTTGTACCCTAATGATTTAAATTTCTCAACAGACTCGATCAGATTCTGCTTTACTTCAGAACTCACACCCTCGCTTTCGACAAAACTTCTTGGCACACCGATTGTTTTAGAGAACTTCTTAACTACAGGGTAAGTCTCATCAGATATAGTGGTGCTGTCCATCTTGTCCTGACCTTTGATAACTTTATAAAGAATCTCTGCTTCTGTGACAGTCTTAGCAAGCGGACCTATCTGGTCGAGAGATGAGCCATAAGCCATAAGTCCGTAGCGCGAGACCCTGCCATAAGTAGGTTTGAGTCCTACCACTCCGCAGAATGCGGCTGGCTGGCGGATCGAGCCACCAGTATCAGAGCCAAGCGCTATATCAGCCATACCTACTGCTACCGCGGCAGCCGAGCCGCCAGAACTCCCACCTGCCACATGTTTAAGATTGTAAGGATTCTTGGTCACATCGAAAGCCGAGTTTTCGGTAGAACTACCCATGGCGAATTCGTCCATATTGGTACGGCCAATGATGACGGCTCCAGCCTCCTTAAGTTTCTTTACGACGGTGGCATCGTAAGTAGCAAAGAAGTTTTCTAGAATTTTAGAGGCAGCACTTACCTTATGCCCATCGAACAAGATGTTGTCCTTGATGGCTACAGTTTTACCACTTAAAAGCCCATTGCCGTACGACTTCGGATTATTGAACACTTCGAGGAAGGCGTGGATGTCCTTATCTTTGACTCTGATCTCGTCTGGTATCACAGGATTTTCTTTACTCTAATGTAATTTCCTTCCCTAGCTGGCGCTTGTCCTAAAATATTTTCGGTATAAAAACTTGTTTCATGTGGATCCTTATCATTCCGCATTATATTCCGAATTGGAAAGCTATCAGCTTTTAGTTTTAAGTTGTCAGCTTTTGAAACTCCCTTCACCTCTCCGACATAACCAAGAATAGCATCAAATTCGTGGGATAAACTTTCCGCTTCTTCATATCCTATCTCAATTCTTGCCAATTTGGCTAAATCTAGAACTTTTTTCGCATCCATGCGGTAGATTTTAACACAAAAAAACGGACGGGGAGCTGGGAAGTTCCCCGTCCGTCCGTTGCCTCTGATAGAGTCGTTTCTTCCTCGCTGGCAGCGGGGAGTAAGATCGTTCTCTCTCGTCGGCAACTAGCTCAAGATCCTATAGCACAGAATTGCCAAGCATACGACCGAAAGATATCTCGGCCGTCCCCTTTTTCTGTCCTACAGAACCTCAGGAATCTTCCGGAAACTCGACGAAATCTCTTCGAATCGCGAATGGTCCTCCTTTGGTTCTGGTCAAATCACCGGGGTGTACGAATACCTTGTCCGTGGTGACATCGACGACGCGAAATTCCTGCATCGGCAGTCCCAGCTGGACGAACTTTCGCCCAAACTGATCCCACTTTTTGTCCGAAACCCGAGCCACTTTAAAGTTGTTCACAACAGACCTCCGACGACAACGAACAGTTGATAAGAGAGTGGAGGGTACGTCGAACTCTTATCGGGCGGGCCACGCGACTTCATCCCATTGAAGCACCTCCTGTCCTAACTACGTCCAGCGAAATTGTATCTTATTTATAGTTTAATATCAAGTAATTTCCAGAATTCTGCTTCAATAAGAGTTTTAACGCCTAAATTATTGGCTTTTTCAAATTTTTCTCCTGGATTAGCGCCAACTACCACATAACTTGTATTTTTTGATACGGATTCGCGCACTTCCCCACCAAGCGAACGTATTCTTTCTTTAGCATCTTCGCGAGACATTCCCTCTAGCGTTCCTGTAAGAACAAAACTCTTACCAACCAACACCCCCCCCTTTTTGTGCAAAGCCCGACTTTGCACAGGTTGGATACGAACATGTTTCAAGAGACGCGCGAAAAGTTTCCTATTTTCTTTGTCAGCAAACCAATCGACTATCGAACGTGCCACTATGAGGCCAACTCCGTCTATTTCTGTAAGCTCTGGCAAAGTCGTCTTCGCGAAACGCTCCGGCGTACCGAAGTATCCTGCCAAATCACGTGCCGTCTCTTCGCCCACTTGCGGGATAGAGAGTGAGGCAATGAAGCGTGCCAAGCTGATTTGACGCGCTTTTTCTATCGCCTTCAGGAGATTCTCTATGGATTTCTCGCCGAACCGTTCAAGCGTTTTTAAATCACCTTTCTTGATGGTAAAGATATCATCAAAGTTCGAAACAATTCCCGCCTCCATGAGTTGATTAATAATCTTCGGTCCCAAACCATCGATGTCGAAAACGCGCCTGGAAACAAAATATTCCAATTTACGTCTCTGTTGTTCAAAAGAATTTTTGACCACGCAACGATAAGCAGCTTGGCCGGGAATACGTTCAATTTGCCCATTGCCGCCACAGAGCGGAAAATGGGTTGGAAATTTGAACACTTTTTCTCTTCCTGTCCTCATTTCTTCTATCACTCTTACCACCTCCGGGATAACGTCTCCCGCCTTCTGGATCACTACCGTGTCCCCTATCCGAATATCTTTACGCATTATTTCATCTTCATTATGAAGAGTGACCCGTGAGACGGTTGAGCCCGCTACCGAGACTGGGCGCAAGATACCTACTGGAGTAAGTACTCCGGTTCGGCCAATTTGGAGCGTGATATCTTCTATCACAGTTGTTACCTGCTCGGCTCTAAATTTGCAGGCAATGCCAAAGCGTGGAGACTTACTGGTGTATCCTAAAATGTCCTGGAACTTCCTTTCATTAACTTTCACCACAATGCCGTCTAAAAGATAATCCTCTTTTTCTTTTTTCTTCTCCCAAGATTTCCAATATTTAATCACTCCATCGATATCTTCGAATTTCTTAAAATGCAGACTAACCTTAAAGCCGAGTTGTCGCAACAATTTAAGTTCCTCTTCTTGTGTGCTGGGCGATTGATCCATAGAAGCGATATCGTAGATAAACGAGTCAAGTTTACGCGCGCTGGTAACAGTCGGATCAAGTTGACGAATAGAGCCCGCGGCAATATTGCGGGGATTGGCAAACAACTCTTCACCACTCTTTTCTCTCTCTCGATTCAATTTCTCAAAAGTACTTTTGGCCATCCAAATCTCACCCTCGACTATCATTGACACCGGTTGTTTAAGTTTTAGCGGAATGGACTTTATAGTACAGACATTATTGGTAACGTCTTCGCCAATCCTGCCATCACCCCGCGTGGCTGCTGTCATAAGAGTCCCATTTTCATATGTCAGCACTACCTTCAGGCCATCTATTTTCAACTCTGCTAAATATTCTGGAAAAATTTTTAGACTTCGCTTGATTCTTTCATCAAAGGCGCGAATATCATCCTCATCAAAAGCATCATTAAAAGACCATTGAGGCACCGCATGCACCACTTTTTCAAATTTCTCCAACACTTTTCCTCCTACCCGTCGTGTGGGTGAATCCGGAGTAATTAATGACGGATGCTGAAATTCGAGCTGCTCAAGTTCACGGATAAGTGCGTCATAAGCTTCGTCGGAAATCTCTGGTTTGTCGTAGGTGTGATACAGTTCCTGATGACGCTTTATGGTATCGCGTAATTTCTTGGCTCGTTCTGCTATATCTTTCTCAACCTTAGCCATTCTTAATTCTTAATATTTCGCGCGTATGGCACGCTCCACGCGCCTAGGATTTGAAAGGTCACAAGTATTGTAACCCTTAGATTCTATAGTCGTCACTAAGACGTTACTGACATAAGCTTTAGTAACTGTCACAGAAACACAATAAGATTCAGGCGCCATAGTGAAAGAGAAGGTGGATAGAGGGCTTCCACCAACGTTGAAAGAAGAGCCATTACAAGAGATGGTTGAGCCAGTCGAGGTGGAGAAAGCACTGAATCCAGCTGGATTTTTGACATCCCAATAGAGAGTGCATTCGATTCCGGTGTCCGCGGCATAGAATGCATATTGGGATTCGCGACCAAAAGCAGATATAAGAGCTTGCCTGACTGCCAAGCTCACTATCCCTGTAGCAACCAAGAGAAGTGTTCCTGTTATAACAATCGCCACAAAAAGTGTAAATCCTTGATTTTTCATTGCCAGTTTAAAATATTTTCTCTAACTTTGAATTGTCTGTTAACTACCCCTTTTGACCAGTTGACTGTGACCAAAATTGAGACTTCTTTCGCATTTATCGACGTTAACATAACCTCCCTCATAAAAATTGTATCCGTCCAACTAGAATCGGAATTATAACCGAAAAAACCTGACGGACTTTGTCGAAGCACTGGACAACTTCCTGAAGTGTCACCGCATCTGACAAGAAAGGGTTGGCCAAGGGGTATGGGATCAACGCGACAGATTTTGCCGAATTCACATGGATCGCCTGAATTGGCAATGCCAGTAAGCCAATTTTGACCCTTAAGACTATTTTCATCGCGAATATTTCTTATCTGCTCAAATCCCTCTTGAGCAAGAAAAAAAGCAATCGTTTGGTCTTTCGAAAAGATGTAGGATGAGATACCAATCTGTATTGCACTTGTCGCCCCCGTAACCGCAAGTACCAAAATGACGATAGCCACGAGACTTTCTACGATGGTAAACCCTTTGTCTTTTGTATGGTTGGCAGTATGCATGACCGTGCTAAATATCAAGGACACGTTGAGAAACAAGGGTCTCTAGAGTGAAATCTGTCCGACCTTTACCCATCCCGGAGTGACTCTTGATTTTTATAATCACCTTGGGCTGGAGCGTGTCACTATTAGCAGCACCAAGGGTATAGAAAGCAAGGTCATCGATGGTAATCTCCGGTGCGGTCACTGCGATAGATACACCGCTACCGCCCACTTCTTTTTCAATAGTTGTTCCGTTTAGACGGTAGGTGATCCGAGTACCATCACTGGAGAGAAAACTTAAAAGAGTATCTCCGCTTGGACAATTTTGTGGTATAGCCCAATCACCGGAAGAGCCGCAGTGATAATTCTTACCAAACCGCACCTCTTTCGATATACTCTCGACAGCGAGATTGAGATTATTGAGAACTGTTTTTAAAGATCTTGATTTGCGGTTAGCATCGACTACCCCAAGAATCGAGCTCATAGAGATAGTCATCACAATTATAAAAATAGATACAGCAACCATTAATTCAATTAATGTAAATCCATTTTTCATTGTACTGATACTTGACCCGTTTTATATACCGTGACAGATCTGGTTGCCCCATGAGAACTTACCAGTTTAATCTTAATTCCTTTATCGTTCGATGCGCTAATTTCATTCCCACCGGAGTTAAAAACTTTGATTTGAGCTTCAATACTAGGACGAGCAAAACTAATATCTACTCTCTTGGCTACATTACACTGATCAGCACCATTATTTCTCACTATACATAAATCTTCTATAACATTACCACGAGTGATATCAATTCGACTTAAGCACTCCGAAGCACCGCCTGTAGAACAAGACCAGTCCCCATCATACTTCTTGTCTCCATCGCGATCTGCAAAATAGAGATAAGCGGAATTAGATCCTTCATTGGAGCCAGAAAGAATGCTGAAAGAAAGGCCATAAGAAGCATTAAAATTATCGGTGGAGAATTCCTTCACTGCTATACCATACACTTGGGTTTGAGAAATTGTTGAGCTAATTTCATCAGCGAGATTAGTAAGCGCAGTACTATCAGTATAAGTTGACTGATTAAAAACTATTATCGTCAAGATAACAGACATTATGGCAATAGTGACCAATAGTTCGACTAAAGTAAACCCGCTATTTTTAGAACAACGCGACATGAAATATGTTGAGATGAAACATTAGAGACATCCAAGCGCCGACCACAATAAAGGGGGCGAATGGAATCTCGCTCTTCATTGTAAGCCTTTTAGTATTTTTTAGAAAGTCTATCTTGTTTAAAAAAAGATACGCTAGAGAACCAAGCGCCCCGATCCAAAAAGCGAGAACGATGGCAGAGAAACCTTGTGATGCTCCAAGAAGAAGGCCGACCGAGAGTCCGAGTTTGGCATCGCCAAAACCCATAGCTCTGCCACGACTTAGAAACCAGATTGAAGCGAAGAAGGCGAATAAAATCGGTCCCGAGAACCAATCGAGAAGAGTGTAATGAATAAAGAATAAAGGGATGGTTAAGCTTAAGAGGATGGCAGAATAAACTAAAGGATTCGGAATAATTTTGTGCCTTAGGTCATAAATAGTGATAACAATATAAACGCAGAAAACAGGTATAAAAATGTAGGGAACAGTGGCAAATATCAATCCGGTCCAGAGTTCTACTATGGGATACTGCCATGAAATCTTCCCGCCGCAACTCAAGCATCGCCCACGGAGAATAAGGAAACTAAATATAGGAATGAGCTCATACCATTCGAGAACCTTTCTGCAAGAAGGGCAAGACGACCTACCACCAAGAGTTGATAAAACCCCGCCGTGACGAAGTAAGTCCCAGCGCAATCCGACAACATTAAGAAAACTGCCAACTATGGCACCCAAGACGAAAAGAAAAACATTAATCATCTTTAGATTATAACAACTCTATCTATCTAACACGCCGTACCATTGATAGCTGTATCTCGAGCTTTGGAATTACCTAGACTATCTACACACCATGAGTTCGTTCCGCCAGCTCCGGGTAAGAGAGCCGATATTGCATAGGCGCTAGCAGTAGAATAACAAGTAAGAGTGGCGCCGGTCGGATAGTTGGCTTGTGTGGCGTATGTGGCCATACTCGAAGTAATATCGGTAAACATAGAATTAGGCGTATTGCAAGGACCGAAAATGTTGCCGGCGGAACCATTATAGCTACTGTTGTTATTAGAAAAGTAGAGCTCTGCAGTAGAACGCGCCCTGGAAAGTTGAGCTTTAACCTTCGTATCATTACCTCTGCCACGCGCATTGGTCACATAATCAATAACTATAGAAAAAATTATACCAATAATAGTAATGGAAACCAGAAGTTCTATCAATGTAAAACCTTTTTTTCTCTCTTCTATTTCCATTATGGACAAGAAACTTCTCCGTCTAAGAGATTGACCAGAATTTGTCTGGAAGCCCCAGTACTATCTACACACCAAGCGGCCGTAGTAGTTGACAAAAGCAACGCTGAAACTGCATAAGCAGAAGTATCTGTATGACACGAGAGTGTAGCGCCAGCTGGATAATTAGTCTGCGTAGTGTACTGGAGCATCCCAGAATCAACATCCTCAAAGAAATCTGGAGTAATATCAGAGCATGAATCAGAAACTACGGTACCGTAATGACTGTTCGTATCGTAATAGACCTCCGCGGCGGCTCGAAGACCCGCCAGTTGCGCCTTAACCTTGGCATCATTACCCTTACCTCGGGCAGTATTGAGAGACGCCAGCACTACGGATGAGAGGATACCAATGATGGCGATGACCACCAGAAGTTCGATCAGGGTGAAACCTTTTGTCCCTTCAATCATGTTAGAATTGTATTTTTATTATGGTCAGACACTACCTTTAGCAAGCGAAGTCAGAGGCACCGACTGTGAGACCTACTGTACCTTTGGATGTTCCAATACTGTCAATACACCAATATGTATTCGTTCCTTCTGCTACACTGAGTGGTACTGCTACACCATAAGCTGTACCGGAAGAAAAACAAGAAACTGCTGGGCTGCCAGGATAGTTAGAGGATAAGAGATATGGCGCTACTGCTGGGTCAGCTGAAGCACAGAGGTTAGTATAGGTTTGTGCGGCATCGTAGAATATCTCCGCACCTGCTCTCAACCCAGAAAGTTGAGCTTTGATTTTGGCATTGTTACCCTTATTGCGAGCCGTATTCAACGACGCCAGCACTACCGATGAGAGAATACCGATGATAGCGATGACCACCAGAAGTTCGATGAGGGTAAAGCCAGCGACACTTTGTCCTTTTCTAATCATATTCTTAAGAATTTTATTCATAAACTTGTAAATCACCTATTAAGTGAGTACTTAATATTATACTCTAAAGCCCGGCGGAATTGGCAATATCGTATATGGGGATAAGTACGGAGGCCATAAGAACACCTACCCCGATGCCCAATAGAACAATCATTACTGGCTCGATTAGACCCACCAAAGTATCTACCGCATTAATCACTTCTCTCTGGTAAAAATGAGCCATGGTGCCCAAAATCGAGCCGAGTTCTCCTGTCTCTTCACCCACTCGTATCATTTGAACAAGGATGCTTGGAATTTCTTCATATTGAGAAAGAGACTGGGAAAACGAGCTACCACTCTTCACAGCCAAGAGGGTCTCTTCAAGAATCTGCTTGTAAACTTCATTACCAACTACTGATGCGGTTACCTCAATGGCTTTAATCATAGAAATACCGGAGAGAATCATGGTATTCAGGTTGTCTGCAATAATAGAAAGATAGAGCTTTTTATAAAGATTACCTACATAAGGTACAGATAATTTCAAACGGGCCAATGCTCTTCTTCCTTCAACTGTGCGTGTGTAATGCACGACGAAAAATCCTAAAATAATCAGAGCGACAGGCAAAACAATGCCATAATTAATGATGAAATCACTGACAGCAAAGACAATTTGAGTATATAACGGTATTGTTTGGCCAGACTCGACGATGATAAGACTTATTTTCGGTATGATGACTGTGAACATCAACGCCATGACCGCAATGAAAACAGTGATAACGAAGGCAGGATAAATTAGGGCGTTTTTGGCCTTGGAAACCACCTCGTAGTTGCGGTCGAGATAATCGGCCAAATAATCAAAAGTTTTGTTCAATTTACCTGTCTCCTCGCCGGACTTAACCATATTAACGTAGAACTCGGAGAAGATGCTTGGGTGTTTGGCAAGAGCCTTGGAAATAGTGTTGCCCGCTTGAAGATCTTCCGCAACCTGAACTAAACTTTTCTTGAGAGTTTGATTCTCCACTTCACCCGAGAGAAGAGTAAATATTTTGAGGGCAGAAACTTGCGCCTCAAAGAGTGTGGCCATCTGTCGCGAAAGCATGACAATATCCTTATGCGAAACACCGGAGGTAAATTGGATCTTGGATAACCACGACTCTTTGTCTGCCGGTTCTATTTCAGCAACAATCAGTCCTCGCTTCTGCAAAGAACCTACGGCCACATCTAAGGAAATGGCTTCGATTGAACCGGCAACTTGTTTCCCTGAATTTTCAAGAGCTTGATAATTAAAAAGCATTAGTTTTAATTGAAAATTCTAAATTGAAAATTGAAAATTCTTTTCATATCATACGCTCAAGTGTCTTAGGACTAGAGGAAAATTGAAAAGCGTTCTCTACCGTCACTTCTCCCTTCCTTACCAAATCGGCCAAACACCGATCAAGACCAACCATTCCTTCTTCCGAGCTCGTTTCAATAACCGAACTAATCTCATGAGTACGCCTCTCGCGAATAAGATTCGCAGTAGCATTGTTGTTGATGAGAAGCTCATATGCTGGAATAAGCCCCCCGGAGATACGAGGCAAGAGACGCTGTGAGAATATGCCCAAGAGAGAACCTGCGAGCTGGACACGAATCTGGGTCTGTTGATCGGCTGGAAACGAATCAATAATACGATCAACTGTCTGACTAGCAGTATTAGTATGTAAGGTCGAGAGAACCAGATGGCCAGTCTCGGCGGCGGTAACCGCAGTTGAGATAGTTTCTGGGTCACGCATCTCACCTATCATTACAATGTCAGCATCCTGACGAAAAACGCCTCGAAGAGCAGTGTGGAAATCGGGGGTATCGGTCTTGACCTCACGCTGGTCAATAATAGCTTTCTTCGATTCAAAAATATATTCAATAGGATCTTCAATAGTGATAATATGTTCAAGCCGTTCAAGATTGATGGTCTCGATCATGGTAGCCAGAGTGGTTGATTTACCAACCCCTATTGGGCCAACAACCAAAAAGAAACCTTGCTGACGTTTGACGAAGGTATTGAGAATAGACGGTAAATTGAGATCCTCAAAACTCTTCACTTCAGTCGGCACCAACCGCATAGCCACACTCACTCTGCCAAGTGTCAAGAAAGCGTTGCAACGGAAACGTGGTCCGCTCGATTGACCATTCGGGCGAACGAGTTTATCTTTATGACTATAAGCGAAATTAGTTTCCTTGAAATTTTCAAACTCTTGCCTTTCTCCGGGAGAAAGAAAGGTCGACAGAAATCCGGACATATCTTCTTTCGAAAGTATGGGTATTTTTATCAATGGTATCAGGAAGCCGGAGACTCGAATAATCGGTGACTTACCTTCAGAGAGATGCAGGTCGGAGCCGCCCTCTTTGACCACTATTTCAATGAGCTCATCTAAAAGTTTTTCTTGAGAGATAGACATGTTATTTGGTTTTTAGATCGGCAATCTCCCTGACTCTCTCGACCACTTCCGTCGGAATGCTTGTAGCTTTTACTATATATCCTTTAATACCGAGTGACTTGGCCTTATCAATTTTTTCCCGATTGCTTTCATTGGTGAGCATGATGACAACCGAATCAGGAGAAAGCTTTTCCTTGCGAATTACTTCAAGAAGTTCCAGACCATCCATCCCCGGCATTATGATATCTAGAATAAGGATGTCCGGCTTGGCGCCGCCGCGCAGTTTAGCAAGGGTATCCTCGGAACCGACAGCCACGTCCACGACAGCGCCGTCGCGTTCAAATTTCTTTCGATACATGTCGAGAAGAAACTTGTCGTCATCCACTATAAGCACGGTGTATTTTTTACTCATGGTTCTATTATAGCGTATTAATTTCCTCAAAAGGAATAATTCTCTGAAAGGCCTTAAGAATGGCATCTTCTTTCATAGAAAGCATTCCTTTAGCGCGTGCCACTTTGTAAAGCTCTATCTCCGTCGGGTCCTTGAGGATAACCGCCTCAATTTCCTTGTCCATCTCGAGCACTTCCACCACTGCGACACGTCCAGAAGTGCCATTCAGACATTCGGGCGTTTGCTCGATTTCATAAACCTCTTTACCAAAAGTAATTTGTTTTCTGAATACTGGAGGCAAATCTTCGAATTGCTTTTCGATCATCAAGTTGATGGAATCTCCCACAATCATCGGTTTACCACCATTTAGACAGAGTTTACGCACCAATCTCTGGGCCATGGTGAGAACAAGCGTAGGAGCGATTAAAAAAGGATCGACTCCCATGTCTATCAATCGCGGTATGGCGCCAATGGCATTGTTGGTGTGAAGAGTTGAGAAAACCAAGTGGCCAGTCAGAGCCGCTTGGATGGCAAGTTGAGCTGTCTCTTTGTCTCGAATCTCCCCCACCATAATGATATCCGGGTCTTGGCGCAAAGTAGTACGTAAACCTGTGGCAAAGGTGTAATCTATTTCGGGATGAATCTGAGATTGTGAGACACCATCTATGCTGTACTCGACCGGATCTTCAAGTGAGAGCACGTTGCTATGATCTTTGTCCACCTCGCCCAGCATCGCATAGAGAGTAGTCGACTTGCCTGAACCAGTCGGACCAGTAATGAGAATCAAGCCGTACGGATATTTGAGTACTTTTCTTATTGTTTTCAGATTTGCTTCGGAAAAGCCCATGTCGTCAAGAGTTCTCAATCCTTGAGACTGGTCGAGAATACGCATTACGACTTTCTCTCCGTAATAAGTCGGGAAAGTTGAGACACGAAAATCGATCTTTCTTTCTTCGATTTTGGCAGAGAAACGACCGTCTTGAGGTTTACGTTTTTCGTCTAGACGCATATTTGAGAGAATCTTGATGCGAGCCACCACCGCCGAGTGTACTTTTACAGGTAGAGTAAGAGAGGTATTGAGCTGACCATCGACACGAAAACGAACACGAACATTGTCGTGCGTTGGCTCTATGTGAATATCGGAAGCTTTTCCTTCAGTAGCATAACTTAAGATGGTAGCAACAATCTTGGTGACCGGGGCATCCTCCACTATCTTGGCTGCGGATGATTCTTTGACCTCTTCACTTTTAATTTCTTGGGTAATACTTGTCGAGAGTTCTGATTCAAGCTCGGTAAGTGCCTTAGTAACCTCTCCGGTAATCCCTTTGTATTTCTCAAGCATTGTCTCAAAATCATCCTCACTAATGAGAAACAATTTATAAGGCATGGCGATGCGTGATGAAATAAAATTAAGCGCATCACGAGCTTCTAAGTCATTCGGATTGGTGGCGCCCACTTCCAGCACCCCATCTTTTACCCCTATTGGCACTATCCGGTAATGTTCGGCTGACTCTTGCGGTATATACTCGAATATTTTACCTGAGACTTCTACACCTTCGAGACTTCTTGTTGGAACGTCGGGAAGAGACCCGTTACTCTTGGCGGGGCTGGGCATCGTCTTTAATTTCTGCCTATAATATCAAAAGGATTGGACCTACCAGTCGGTTGCGAAGGAACGCTGATACTGAAATCAGTTAGCAAGAGATATCCGGGAGAGGAAAAAAGCGTTTTATCTAAGGTCACCGCTTGAAGTTCTTTCTGTGTCTTCACCAAATTATCTCCGATATTTGAGGCCGATAATTCACTTGGTACTGGATCTGTTTCTGATTTAAAGAAGAGATTGTACAAAAATATGACCAAGATGAAAATGGCAACCGTTGCTAATATTCCTTTATTTTTTGCAAGTGTTTTCATGTCATTGATAGTAAGTTCATTGAATTATTTTAGCCAGTATGTTTCGGCTGATATCTGATAGTCATAAAGGCCTGACTCACTCGCTCTGAAGGATATGGACTTAACATTCATCATCCGCAAACTTATTTCTATGTCAGCAAGCAGGCGCATGAAATTTTCATAATCCGAAACAAAACTAAAGGAGATTGTGGCTTTTTCATAGACTTCACCCGACCCCTGCAAAATTACGTTATCCGCATCTTCATTTGTTCCGACGGTAACCTGGACACTTTTAATAGAGACGCCGTAACGTGCAGCCATACCATCAAGATCAAAAGCCAGTCGCACCGTATCGATATTGTCCGGCAACACTTTGCTTATACGGTCTATTTCTATTTTTGGGATAGTGCCATAATCCAAGAGTAGAGCCTCTCTTAGTTCAGCAATGGCAATAATGTTTTGCAAAACGTTCTGGTACTCACCCGTAAGAGTATACAATTTTTTAACATCTTGATATTGGGTATTAGTAAAGGTGTAGAAAAGCCCGACGGATAAGAGAAGTAAAACGATGGCAGTGTTGTTTCTCATTTTAGTTTATTGTTTGCGATGAGGTAGTCGAAGTCGGAGTGACAATTGGAACATCGCTACGTTTAATCTCTTTACTGTATGATAATAAACTCGGGTCTATTCTTGTTTTGAAAGAAAAATCAACATCCCCTCTTTCGTTAAGGTTAAGATCGGAGAAAATGGGATCTTTAAAATACTCACTCTTACTAAAAATGTCTGCTTGAAGAGCAAGCGCCGCATATCCTCGAGCCTCGCCTCTCATCGAAAGCTCAATACCTTGCTCGGTCGTTGAATAACGAAAATCGTTGAAACGCACTGCCTTTGGGGTGGAAATTTCCAAAAATTCAAACAAATGAGAGAGAACATGATGTTTTGCAATCAGTTCTCGCGTTGAGATAATACGATTGTCAAAACGGATTAATTCACGGACAATCTCTGGTTCTGGCACGATAGTTGTCAGAGCTTTTTCTAAGTCAGCGCCCATGGTCTCGATTCGGTACTTGAGATAAAACTTATACCCGACCATTCCTATAGCCAAGAGAATTGAGATGATAAAAATAATGAGAGCTAGGAAAGAGAGGAGCCCCCTATCTTCGACTCTTCGTCCAACCACAGCACCAGTAGCAGTGAAGGCGGTAGGATTTTTGGGAATAAAAGATGATTGAAATTTAGGATCCATCCTTACAATTGTATAACGAAAAGTGCTCGCATGCCATATGTGGACAATACGAGCACTTGAGAAAGACATATTGCGTCATGATGCCGTCTCCAACTGCTTTTTCTGTTCTAAGAGATTCTCAGCTCTCTTGATCCGGTAATCGAGAGCCGATACGAGAGATGGGTTACACTTCGAAGAAGCCTTGAGCCCCTCAAGAAAATGGTAACCGGTGTCGATGAGTTTCTCAAACTCGGCGATTGGAGCAGAAAGATTGAGCTTGAGTAGGGCTTCAGCACACTCCGCAAGCTCCATTTTGGGACTGATCTTCATGCCGCACCTACTTCCTTTTCCTTAATGGAATTCTAATTCCATTGTAGCACTTTTACTCCTCTTCCGCCAACTTACGCAGAGCAAGACCGATGGCAACGGCAAATTCAGGACCAGTTTCTCTCAAGATATTTACGAGAAAAGCTGGAGCGGAAAGCTTGCTGAAAGGGTCAGCTGAAAATACTTCCGCTTTGAAATTATTTTTAGCCAGTTCCGAGAAACCCTTAAGAGCAGAGCCGCCTCCGACTAGAATAATCTTCGCAATCGTTTTGTTATGCTTCTTTTCGAAAGCAAGCAAAGCATTACTAATCTCAGCAAAGATGTAATCTAGGACAAGCACGATAATGTCGGTCAGATTCTTGTCCGATCCCAGGGCACCTTTTTCCCGTTTGATGATTTCTGCTTGTTCGAGAGTTAATCCAAGAGACTTAGAAATAGTAGAAGTAATATCCTGTGAACCACGATTGATGGTATGAGAGGAGCGAACGATGCCGCGCTCTACAACATAGAGTTTGGTTGAGGCCGCTCCCATATCTATAATCATCACTGGACGGAGCGTCTCATCAAGCACCGCGCGCATGGTACTGAATATCTCTATTTCAAAAAAGCTCGCTTCCAAACCGCCTTTAGTTGCAATCTCTTGGTATCGAGCGATGGTTTCTTGATGTATGGCTACGATCAATACGTCGATTTTAGCAAGCGCAGGATGGACGCTAGCTCCTGTATTGAATGAAGAATCTGTTTCCGCAGTAGAAAATTCTTGAGAGTCCTCTGGTCGTACTTCGTTTTTCGGGATAATAGACCAGTCGAGCATAACCTCGGAAATAGGCACTGGAATGTATCTGCGTGCCTCAAGTGGTACCATGACTGAAAGTTGTTTGGCACTAACCTCCGGCATCTCGATCACCGACATTAAAGATGAGGCAAATGGAATAGAAATACCGCATTTCTTAGTGGTAATATTAACCTCCTTCTCTTTCATAAGATCCACCAAAGCTTGAGCAATTTTGTCGGGTGGAAGCACCACCGCCTGACCGACACCAAGACCGGCGTAGGGACCTAGGGCAAGTTCGCCGTACGTTTCAAGCACAGCTTGACCATTTTTCTTTTTTATCTGTACTATCTTGATAGCCGAAGATCCTATATCAACACCCAACGTTGCGGATTCGCCTCGACTGGTAAATTTAGAAAAAAATGCCATACGCTTTATAATATCATAAACCCTTTATGTATTTTTTATCTCGTATTGTAGATTTATGTATCGACTTTCTCTTCCCTAAAAGTCGAAAGGTGTTGGAACTTGAAGCACTTTCTATCGATACTATTATAAAGACTTTGCCTCCCGCCAACTTCGCCAGATCAAAGGATAGCTTCGTCGAGTCGAAGGCCGAATGCCAGAAAAATAAGGATATCATAGCTCTTTTCGACTATAGCCATCCCGTGGTCAAGGAGATTGTCTGGAAACTTAAATATAATGGCAATGCAAGAATTGCTGACAAACTTGGAGAAATTCTCTATGACCATATACAACAGGAATTCCTCGACCTTGCTCTTTTTGAAAAATGGGGCAGACCTATATTAATACCCATACCCATTTCAGATAAACGTCGATTCGAGCGGGGATGGAATCAGTCCGAACTTCTCTGTGAGCAAATCATGGCACACGACAATGAAAAAACTTTCAGATACCTGCCGAGACGGTTGGTCAAACTGTACCACACCGAAAGCCAGACTAAGACTTCATCAAGAAGTGAGCGTTTAAAAAACATCAAAAATTCAATGAAAGTCCTGAATGCGCCAGCGATTATCGGAGAGTGTATTGTCGTTCTGGATGATGTCACTACTACTGGCTCAACCTTCGTTGAAGCAAAGCGCGTCCTGCGCGCGGCCGGCGCAAAAAAAATTCTATGCGTTGCTGTTGCCCATTAGTTAGATTACCTCGTCCTAAGGAGAGTGTTGACTAACACAATACCCATAATATCGTAATCGGACCATTCAGATATCGAGATTTTATCTTTCGATTCGAGAGTGCCAGTCACAGCAATGGTGTCTTCCGCCTTAAGATCGGTGTTGGCATCCTGAATTCGACTGATATCAAGAGCAAAATAGAAACCATCACGGCTTTTGACACCTAAAGTGCATTCTCCAGAAACTTCGACTCCTGTTTTGAGAGGCAGACAACTGAAACTGCCGGTGATGGTGACCATACCATCGATCTCCTCGTTTACTATCTTATCCCAACCTTTGAATAGGAGAAATCCAAAGATGACAAGACCGGCGAGTACTACTAGCCAGATGGCATTTTTACGAAAGAAGCTTTCATTCTCAAAATCATCCATATATCGAGATTATATCAATATTCTGCTTTTTGGCAATGCCGAAAGAATCATGGTGGAGTAGCCATGAAAAACCTGCTAGAGTAAACAAACTGGAGACGTGGCTACTCGCCCCGCCAAAGGCGGCGGAGTGGTCGTTTAAGATCAGAATGTAAAACCCGGTGCGGAGGGTTGGCTGAGTGGTCGAAAGCGCCTCACTGCTAACGAGGTAGGGTTTAAAAGCTCTCATGGGTTCGAATCCCATACCCTCCGCACCGGGTTTTACCAAAACATAAGTACAAATCCTTTGAATTTGAAAAGTATCTGAAATCTGGCTCTGGTCGTGCGTTTATTAAGAAGCATTTAATCTAGCCAATTCGTGATAGGTCGTTCAGACTCTGGCAAGTCTTCAGACTCGAAGAGTTATCGCGCACGAGATGTGTCAATAAAATACTTTTTTATATATGCATAGATACGACTTGTTGTATTAGCGATATAATTTGGTTGTGAGAATTCTTGTTATTGGAAGTGGCGGTAGAGAACATGTTTTAACTTGGAAACTAAGTAAATCTCCAAAGGTTACAAATATCTTTGTTGCTCCAGGCAATGCAGGAACATCATTTATAGCTACCAATCTATCATTGTTTTCTACTCAAGAAATCATTAATTGGGTTAAAGAGAATTCTGTAGATTTAGTAGTAGTTGGTCCTGACAATTATCTCGCCGAGGGAATAGTGGATATGCTCCAAGAACTCAATGTTCCCGTCTTTGGTCCCACCAAGGCAGCCGCAGAAATAGAATGGTCGAAAGCATTCGCCAAGAAATTTATGAAAAAAGAAGGTGTCCCTACGGCACGATATGAACTTTTTACTGATTTAGACAAGGCAAGAGAGTACGTAAGAACAGAACCATTTCCAATAGTTATAAAAGCTAGTGGACTAGCTTTAGGTAAGGGTGTAATCATCACAAATAACCTTAAGGAAGCAGAATTGTGTCTAGACGAGATTATGAGGGATAAAATTTTTGGCGAAGCTGGAAATGAAGTGATTATTGAAGAATATTTAAACGGTATAGAAATCTCTGCGCACGCTTTTTGTGATGGCGACAAAACAATTATGTTTCCCTCCTCGCAAGATCATAAGAGAATTTTTGAAAATGATGAGGGTCCAAACACTGGAGGAATGGGAACTATCGCTCTTGTACCAGGAATTACTAATGAACAACTAGAGGAGATAAAAGAAAAAATCATTCTACCTACGCTTCAAGGTTTGAAAAAACTCGGCAGACCTTTTAAAGGCGTTTTATTCCCAGGAATTATGCTCACTGAAAATGGTCCTAAAGTGATTGAGTTTAATGCTCGATTCGGTGATCCTGAAACTCAGTCATACATGAGGATACTAGAAACAGACTTGGTTGATATTTTGTTTGCTTGTATTGAAGGAACTCTCGATAAACAAAAAGTGAATTGGTCTGATAAGTCTGCCTGCTGTATAGTCTTAGCTTCTGGTGGATATCCTGGGATTTATGAAAAGGGGGAAAAAATAACTGGATTAGAAAATATGAATAGCGAGGATGTAGAGATCTTCCATGCCGGAACAAAAATAGAAGAAGCAGCTACTGTAACAAGTGGAGGTAGAGTTCTTGGTATAACTGCTACAAGTACTTCCATTCAGGGAGCTTTGGCTAAAGCGTATAAAGCTATTGAATCAATAGAATTTGAGGGTGTGCAATTTAGAAAGGATATTGGTCAGAAATCAATTAAATAATGGTGCCCGAGACGCGTTGTGAGAATAGTGTAAAATAGCAGTGGTGTTTTTCTTTGCTTGCAAATAATCTTGGTTCCAGTAAATTACTCCTAGAACTGAAGGGAGATCCAATGACTAGCGACGATTACCGTCAGCTTCTCGCCACCAAGAAATGCCCGAAGTGTGGAACGCAGTTCAATTCAGAAGATATGGGTATGTATGGTGGTGCCTACGGATGGCAGATCGACGATTCATCTTTCCGCTATACCTTGTGGGCACACTGCCGAGGCTGCAAGTCGCAGCTTACTTTCAAGGAGCTGGGTATCGAGCAGGCTCCGCCCGCTCTATCTCAACACGTTCACTAACTCAAGGAGAATATGATGGATTGCGAATATCTCTTGGTTTATGGTGAAGGTCTTTTGCGAGAAGATCAGAACCACATCCAGTTCCACGCCACCACACCAGAGGGTGCTGAGAAGAACGCGGAGACAATCATCAGTGTTATACGCAAGCAGGCCCAACGTCCTCAAATGTTCAGCGCCACTCTCTACCGACAAGTAAAAGAGTGGCGATGACCCGCCGCCCGCCAACGAGACCGTCATGTCTCACAGGCAGGGCGGTTTCTATTTTTACGTAAGAACTGTCTCATTTGTCTCATTTTTAAAAACTAGACCCCGACCCGCTTGTCCGCCATAGCTTTCTTTGACTCGCCGTAGTCTTGTACGGAGGCGGTAGCAACGGTGGAAGTACCCCAAACCGCCTAGTCTAAAGATGCTAAAATACCCTTACATGGCTTATGCCAACGGGCACTCAACCCGACATCAACGCTGAATGAAACTTGAAGATAAACTCACGGAAGTGTTTCGCATCTTGCCGGCGCAGGCAAGTGCGCTCAAGAAACTCGGGATTATAAGTATCAAGGATTTGCTCTATCACTTCCCTACGCGCTATGGCGACAGTGCGCAAGTGACAAGTATTAACAATCTGCATAAGGGCGACACATCCGTAATCTTCGGACGCATCTCCGGACTTAAAATGAGTAAGGCGTTCCACAAAAAAATTCCCATGGCCGAGGGTGTGATCGAGGATGATACCGGCAAGATAAAAATAGTCTGGTTCCATCAGGCATATCTTGCCAAGATGATAACTGAAGACTCAAATGTCCGAGTCGAAGGAAAAGTTTCAGAAAGAAATAACCGGCTCTACCTATCCAATCCCAAAATAGAAAAAGCTCCCGATTTATTTACCCAGACAAATACACACTCGTTATACCCAATTTATCCCGAAACGCGCGGCCTCACCTCCAACTGGATTTATCACAAAATTCAAAATATTTTTATGTCAAGGGGCACCCTTGACACTCTGATTGACCCAATTCCAGAAAATATTTTAAAAACATACAATCTTCCCAATCTTCGCACTTCACTCATCTACATCCACACTCCGCAGAAAGAAATTCATGCCAAAGCAGCGCGCAAGCGTTTCGCGTTCGAAGAAATTTTCTTTATCCAACTTGAGAGACAGAAATCCAGACATGAATTTAAAGAACAAAATGCATTTGTGATAGAAAAGAACATGAACGATATGGAGAAACTCATAAAACACTTTCCATTCAAAGCCACAAACGCACAGAATAGGTCCATTCAACACATTCTCGACGACTTTCATCGTGGACATCCTATGTCGCGACTTTTAGAAGGAGATGTCGGTTCTGGTAAGACGGCTGTGGCCGCGGCGGCAGTCTATGCGATAGCGACATCAAAGCCCTTCGACTTCGCTCAGGGCCGTTTGCAAACTTTTGGAAGTTTGCAAACGGCCTACATGGCGCCGACTGAAATTCTCGCCCAACAACACTTCGAATCTTTCATAAAATATTTTTCGCATCTACCCATCAATATAGCTTTAATTACTGGTAGTGGTTGCCGTAAATTCCCATCCAAAATTAACCCCGATGGATGGACAAATATTTCCCGTGCTCAACTGCTCAAATGGGTCGCCTCTGGCGAGATTGCCGTTCTTATCGGAACTCACGCCCTGATAGAGAAGGGTGTTAAATTTAAACACTTGGCGTTGGCCATTGTAGACGAACAGCACCGCTTCGGCACGGCCCAAAGGCAGAAACTTGTCAATAAACATGAGATTACTCCACATCTATTGTCAATGACTGCTACACCTATACCCCGCACTCTTGCCTTAACGCTTTACGGCGATCTCGATTTGTCGCTCCTCGACGAGATGCCCATCGGCCGGAAAAAAATTATGACCGAAATCATCACTCCAGAAAAGAGAGGCGAGGCGTATGAAAAAATCAGAGAAGAACTCAAAGCCGGCCGGCAACTTTATGTCATCTGTCCACGTATAGATGAACCGGATCCAACCAAAGAACTTGCCGTATTGACAAAATCGGTAAAAGAAGAAGCAAGACGGCTCAAAAAAGAAATTTTTCCAGAATATGAGATTGAGATTTTGCATAGCAAAATGAGACCGGCAGAGAAAGAAAAAATTATGCTTGATTTCTCCGCCAAAGGCGGATCCGCCTCTGGCGGAAAAAATAAGATTGATATCTTGGTAGCCACATCAGTAGTGGAGGTGGGCGTCAACGTCGAAAATGCTTCGCTCATAGTTATTGAAGGCGCGGAACGCTTCGGCCTTGCCCAGCTTCACCAACTGCGAGGCCGTGTGCTTCGAGGCACACACCAGTCTTACTGTTTCATTTTCGCCGACACGAGATCGCCAAAAACGATTGAACGTCTAGAAGCACTCAAAACCGCGAAAAACGGCTTCGAACTGGCCGAATTCGATCTCGCCCAGCGCGGTGCTGGAGAACTTCGCGGTATCAAACAATGGGGTATCTCCGATCTCGGCATGGAAGCCATCAAGAATATTAAGATGGTCGAAGCCGCGCGCATAGAGGCAACCAAACTTATAAAAGCTGACCCTACGCTCTCAAAATTTCCATTGCTTAAAGAGCGGCTCAATTCTTCAGCCTCCACCAAAATTCATTTTGAATAATCTGCCTATTATTACAACACATAATAAATATTGACAAGCCACATATCAAGGCATACAGTTGAGCTAGATTAGCAGAGATAACCCTTATACAAATAGAAAGGAGGAAGAGGATGGGGATTTATTGGGGATCATCAGACGCCCACTACTACAATGTCGAAACAAGGCTTGCAGACATGCGAGACATACTCGACGCGCTGACTCGCGCTGTCCCCGCAGAAGAGGAGCAACGGACACTCCGCGCTGCATGGCTTATCGCCGACCAGGTGGAGCGGGCGGCGCTCTCGTTGTCTGAAGCTCTCAGCAAACGCCTCGGAGAACTCCTGGCGGATCAACGCGATGGACCCTCCCCCTCTCCGCGTGTGAGATGAGGGATCGATCACCCACTGGTCAGAGGTATGGCTTGACAAGCGGCGCCGGAAAAATCGGCGCCGCTTTCTTAATTCTTGTGCTAGCATTTAGTAAATGAATCCCGTTAGAAGCCGTGGCTTGGCTCTTGTGTGCATTTCCATCTTTTCCACTTCCGCAGATCTATACACAAGCCACTAAGAAAAATTTTTGTTCAAAAGCATGATTCCAATATCATTCTGGTGTCTTTATTGTACCAAGCTCGAACCTATTTCCAAAACCAATGATTCGGAGAAAGCCCCACGCACTGGCGAGTACGCCAGCAACCCCGAAAGAAAAAACACTCCTTGCATTTCTGATTTGGCGGGGGTGAAATTTTTCTTGAAAAAGGAAAGGGTGTTTTTCTTTCGGGGCTCTGCCTTCCAAGTATTCAGGCAGTGCGTGGGGCTTAAATGCGGACTCGGCAAAACGAAAATCTGTTTTTCTGGGGGAAAGGATTTTTCGTTTTGCCTCGACTGGTTTCCCGCCCGCAGGAGGGGTCTGGGGAGGAATGCGGGCGGGATTCGGATTCGCCAAATCTTTTTTGCGCCAATAAGGATTCATATATGGGATTATACCTCCATATTGAGGATAAGCGCAATAGTTGATAAACTGTTAATATCAATATGGCTCAAATTTCTAAAACATTAGGCAAAAACATCAAACAAATACGGCTCCGCCGTAAAATGTCGCAAGGCGACATTTGCCGAGCAATAGATATGGACAGGAGTTATATGAGCGCGATTGAAGGTGGTAAGGTAAATGTAACTATTGCGATTGTAGAAAAACTTGCTCACGCGCTTAATGTTTCTGTTGATGAATTATTGAAATAAAAATATGAACGAACACCAAAATTTAGAAAAAGTTTTATCCGCAAATCAAAGAGAAACACTTAAAAAAGTTGTTCAAATTTTTATTGAAAATAAAATTAAATTTCAGATTTCTGGTGGGTTAGCAGCAATAATTTATGGAGCCGAAAGACCACTTTACGATATTGATGTTGAAGTTTACAAAAAAGATATTCAGAAAGTTAGAGATATTTTCCTGAAAAATATCTCTAAAGATTTGTATCATCTCCAAGATGAAAATTTTGACCTATGGTTATTAACACTTGATATAAATGGAGTATCAGTGGATATTTCTCAAGCTGACGAATGTTATCTTGGAGATGGAAAAGGCAAGAAAATTCGTGCCGATGCCGATTTATCGAAAGCTCAATTTATAAATTTTGATAATTTAGAAATTCCTGTTGCGAATAAAATGGAATTGATAAGTTATAAGAAAATTTTAGCAAGAGATACCGACATTGTGGACATTAAACAAATATCATAGCTGTATATTAGAGGTTGAATAAATTATTAAAAAGTGATAAATTACCAATATGAATGAAAGAACACCAAATCCAAAACATGAAAGTCCGGAAATAGATTTATCTCCTGAAAGGAGAGAAGATCAGCCAGAACCAACACCTGAAAGCGTTGAAGCTCAAAAAGAACTTGAACGCGCAAGAGGTGTATTGCACGATTCTTTTAATACTTTATTGAGGTCAGCCATGGGGGGAACTTATGCACACGGAGGCGAGGAAGGTTTTTCTGGTGATGCCGCTTCTCTTTATGTACTTACATCTATAAAAAACAAAAAGGGAGAGGAAGTCCCCGAACTTGTAAAAGTAGGTTGGGGAGAATTTAGCAAAGAAACTTTTGAAGGTGACCAATATCCTACTTTCCACAACCTTCCTTTTGATGTTTATTGTGTTTCTCAAAGTAATAGTTATTTTGCCGATGAAAAATTAAGAAAAGAGATGACAGAAAATCCGGCAAAATATCTTAAAGAACACAGTCTTTTTGTTGCTAGTAAAGGAAAAGTAAAATTATCAGAAAAGGTAGATGGTGATTGGCGTAATCGTCGTCTTGATAAAGATATACAAGCTACACCTTATGATGAAATGCTCCGTACTTCTCGAAATCAAATTATTAGAGAAAGAAGCACGCCAGAAGAATTCGCGGCTTTTTTACGAGAATTACCAGATGACCCAGCCGAACTTGGAAGCTATATGAGTGATTTAGAACATAGAGTTGATTGGATGGGCGACCGAGAACTGCAAACAGCTGATGAAAAAACAAGAGCTGATGTGAGAAAGAAACACCTCATGCACTACATTTGGGGTATGGGAGTAGAAAGAGTTGGTATTGCTGTTGGTGACAAAAAGGCGATGGAAAGTGTTTTGGCACTCAAAAAAACTTTTGATTTTGAAACGAATTCGTTTTCTTAATTGAAGGCGCAAAAAAGATTTGGCGAATCCGAATCCCGCCCGCATTCCTCCCCAGACCCCTCCTGCGGGCGGGAAACCAGTCGAGGCAAAACGAAAAATCCTTTCCCCCAGAAAAACAGATTT
>Ga0209542_10001887_pt1 | contig 48370 bp, 69 predicted proteins | sample RifCSPhighO2_01_FD_184028 | JGI IMG/M metagenome (GOLD analysis project Ga0209542, IMG submission 184028) | Soil microbial communities from Rifle, Colorado - Rifle CSP2_plank highO2_0.1 (SPAdes) (version 2) | ecosystem: Environmental > Terrestrial > Deep subsurface > Rock core/Sediment ...
TTATTTCTTTTCAATAGACAGCAAGAAGAAAAAAATAACAGAAGACACCAAGGAGCAGATATTGGAGGAGTTGCAGCCTGGATGCATTGTTGAAAGGCATCTGATAAATGGGGATATATCGGTATTTAACAGGCAGCCTTCCTTGCATAGAATGTCAATTATGTGCCATAAAGTGAAAATAATGCCTGGAAAATCATTTAGGCTAAATCCTGGCGTATGCTCTCCATACAATGCAGACTTCGACGGTGATGAGATGAACTTGCATATTCCACAGACAGAGGAAGCTAGGGCTGAGGCTGAAACTCTCATGGAGGTTCAAACCCAGTTAATAAGCCCAAAGAACGGGTTAAACATAATAGGAACAATAACCGATGCAATCACTGGAAATTATTTATTGACAAAATATCTGAAATTAAGCAGAGAGGAGGCAATAGACATACTTTATTCAATTGGAGTAAGAGATTTCTCAAACTTGAAATCAGCAAAAGTTGTAGATGGCAGGGATGTATTTTCAGCCATATTGCCGAGAGATATGAATTTCATAGGCAGCTCTAAAGAAAAAATTGATGTTATAATAAAGAATGGTAAGTTGACTGAAGGCGTGATAGACAAGGCAACAATCGGCGAGGATAATGGAACATTAATAAGAAGAATTCATGCTGTTTACGGGGAAGATTTAGGAATAGAGCTGATAAACAAGATATTTAGGTTAGGTATAGAAATTTTATTGAGAAAAGGATTCACTTCTGCAATATCCGACACTGATTTATCAAAAGATGTCATTGAAAAAAACAAGGAAAAATTAGTTTATGTAGAAACAAAAATAAAGGGGATCATTGAGGATTACCAGAAAGGAAAACTGGAATTATTGCCTGGGATGGATGCAGAGCAAACTGTTGAAACATTGATATTGAGACACTTGAATCAGTTGAGGGATAAGATAGGAGAGAATGTGTATGAAAATATATCTGAGGATAATCCAACAATCATCATGGCAAGATCTGGTGCTGTGGGAAATTTCCTGAACTTGGCTCAGATGTCTGCAATGGTGGGGCAGCAAGCTATGGGGCAAGACAGGATTAATATGGGTTACAAGGGAAGAACATTGTCTGTATTCAGCAGAGGTGAATTAAGCCCTGAATCAAGAGGTTTTGTAAAAAATGGCTATAAGCAGGGATTAAATCCAACAGAATTTTTCTTCCACTCAATGACAGGAAGAGACAGCTTGATGGATACTGCATTAAGAACACCCAAGTCAGGATATTTATACCGGAGATTGGCTAATGCTCTTCAGGATATGAGAATTGAATATGACAATACTGTGAGGGATGCAAGCGGAAAAATAATACAGTTTGAATATGGGGATGATGGATTGGATGTATCGAAGACAGAGGGCGGAAAGATAAATGTCCAGAGAATTGTCAAAGAGGTAAAAGCAAATGTCTAGCGTTTATGATGAATTTACTGAGTTGCCTGTATCTTTGATTGAAGAGGTAAAAGAATTAAGCAGGGGCTTGAATGAAAGCGAAAAAAAGAAAGTATTGAAAAAAGTCAGGGAAGAATATCTCAAGGCAAAGATACAGCCAGGAGAATCCATCGGAATAATAACTGCCGAGTCTTTCGGTGAGCCTGGAACACAGATGATATTAAGGGTATTTCACTTTGCAGGTGTTGCAGAAATGAGCTTAAGCCTTGGATTGGCAAGGTTGATTGAATTGTTTGATGCAAGAAAAACACCTTCTACTCCCCTAACTACAATTTATCTAAAGCACGGGTATAAAACTGATTTGGACAAGGTAAAATTAATAGCTGCTACAATAAAAGAAACAAAGCTAAAGGATATAACAGATGAATTTTCATTCAACTTGACTCAATTCAGGATAGAAATTGCATTGAACAAGAAAGAGATGAGGGAATTAAAAATAACTGAAAACCATGTTGTTAATACACTAAAAGAAGCATTTAGTGAATTGGATGTAAAATATGATGATATATTGAAAATCAAGCCAAAGGAAAAAGAATCATTATCCATACTGTACAAACTAAAGGAAAAATTGAAGGATGCAACCATTAAGGGAGTAAAGGGAGTAAGCCAGGTGACTCCCGTCAGGAGAGAGAGTGATTACATAATATACTGCACGACTGACAATCTCAAAAAGATATTTGAGGTTGAAGGCGTAGATGTAAACAATACAATAACAAATAATCCTTTTGTTGTTGCTGATCTACTTGGGATAGAGGCAGCAAGACAGATAATAATTAATGAAGCACAGGAAGTTATTAAAAATCAAGGTCTTGATATTGATATAAGGCATATCATGTTTCTGGCAGATGTAATGACAAATACTGGAGTGATAAAAGGAATCACAAGAACAGGAATTACTTCTGAGAAGGAATCTGTGCTGGCAAGAGCCTCTTTTGAGACACCTATAAAGCACATGGTAAATGCTTCTCTAGTTGGAGAGCAGGACACATTGAATTCTGTGATTGAGAATGTAATGCTTAATCAGCCAGTTCCTCTTGGTACAGGACTGCCTGACTTGGTTGCAAAGATGAAGGATGATGCTGTAAAAGGGAAGAAATAATTATTCTTTTTTTATCAATAAACAACACACAAATATTATTATTATCATGCTCCATGATGTGAAGCACCAGATGCATGCCGATTTTATCACAAAGAATATCAAATAAGCAAGATACAAGACAAATAACAATGCAACCGATGAGAAAAATAAAATCAATCTTTTTACATCTTTTCCATTAATGCCGTAATAACTTAATTTTAACAATAATAAAAATCCAAAAATTCCAATCAACGAGTTTGGGATATTAAAAAATAATTTTGAATATGAGCTGTTTAGCACATCATCGCATATATTTACATGCTCTTTGTTAATGCATACAACACTTTTTTCTGCGTAATATGAGTATGTCAGGTAAGATGATACGAACAAGCCTATTAATGAAGCAATTACAATTATTTTATACAGTGTTTTTCCCATCTTTCACAAATTTATTCCTAATCTTCCATATAATTATTATTAATGCCAGCGTTATAACTATAATCTTTACTGTTAAACTCTTTACAAATATCAAACCTAAATTAAATGAATGTATAATCACTAAAATCAGTGCAGGATAAATCAGGAAATGCAATCTTTTCCAGTTTTTCTTTAGTATTTTCATTGACTGATCATTTGAAGTCATTGCCATCAACACCAAAATAACAAAAGCTGTCAGTCCAAGAACCCTGTAGGGATTTTCAACAATTTTGCTTATGTTAAACTTAAAAAATAAATTAGCAACAAGAAAAACATGAATCAATGCAAATACAAAAGTGTAAATTCCTATCCATCTTCTGTTTGTAATCAATGAATTTGTGAAACTATTTTTCTTTAATTTATATATTATTGGAATAAACAAAACAAACAAAATTGAAAGCAATGCCAGAAATCCAAAACTGCTTATGTAAATTGTTGCTCTCTGCTGTGGATTTGAAATGAAACTTCCCATCAAGAAAATCAAAACTATCAAAATTATGCCTGTTAAATGAATTTTTAATTTGTTATCCATATCTAAAAAGATTTAATTTTTATCCCAGATAATTCAAGTCTTTCTGCTCTTTTTCCTCTGATGACATCTTGCTCTGCTGCATCAATGTCTTTAATTTTTCCTCAAATTCCTTTGCCTTCTGCAGCAACGGCTTGAAATCAACTCCAAGATTAAGATATTTATCAAGAGTCTCTATGACTTTTGCAGCTGCCCTTGAATCTGGCAGTTGAGAATGAGTCTCAACAAAAATACAGGAGCTAGGAAGAGTATCCCTTAATATAATAGAAGCTGTTACTCCCATGATAATCCCTTCTTTTAATGGCTGTATGTTCAGCTTGTCAAATTTCTTGTTGAATTTCTTGCTGAAATAATATGCATTAGCATTAATTTCATTGCTTGCGCTTGCCACTCCCTCTATGCTTATTATCTCTCTTGCGCCCATTGTCTTGACTAACTGCTCTATTGCATCCGTTATTTTCCATTCTATGTTGTTTACCGGGTTGATTGCATGAAGGATTACAATGTTATATTTCTTTGAATAAAATATGCCGAAGGGCTCAACAATCTTTGAATTATGAATTGCCACGACAGGAGTCTGCTCGCTGAATTCTATCTTTCCTATCTTTTCAGCCTTAAGATGCTCTATAAGGAATTCTGTTGTTATAGATGCAATAAAACCAATTCCTGGAAATCCCTCTATTATTATTGGATTTTTTGGTTTCTTGTCTAATTTTATCTCAACCATCAGTAATAAAATTATTTCATAATATATAAACTTTACTAACAATAAATTTATAAATTCAAAAGTAATTAAAAAAGATATGAAAAAAGACAAAAAAGATGTGGGTCCTTATTCTGGGTTTGTAGATGATATGGTAAAAAAAGCCTATAGTCAAGATCCTGTTGCCAAGCCACAAACTTTGATGACAAAGGATGTTAAGAGAGATCCTCCATTAAGTACAAGTTCTTTATTTATGAAGGATGAGGATGAGAAGAAGGTTGAAGAGCATATAAAAAGGATAAAAGAAAGCATTAAATAAATAATGTAAGATTTCTTAATATTCAATGTTCTTCACAATTCAGAAAAAAATTTTCTAATAAAGAATTCAGGAGTCCTGTTGAAATGTTTATGCCTCTTTGAATCTTTTATAAACGTAAAGGAATATATCTTTTACTGATTCTATATCAAAATAAGGCAATTGTTTTTCAAATCCAATTCCATCGTTCTGTTGAGGATTTCTTAATCTGTGCTCTAGCTCTCTTCTTAATTCATTGAAGAAATTATTTCTGCTTGGATATTCATGAATTCCTGAAAAAGTATCCCTAAAATGTTGAACATCAAAAGTTAGATATTTTATTCTTGGATTATTTGAATTAGTGATTAAGAATTCTTCATAATCTAAACTATCATCAGAATGATTTCTATTCAAATTCAATTCTTCTTCGGAATGTTTTGTAGTTAGTATTGTTTTGTAGAATATATGCAATCCTCCTCTTGTTAAATAAAAAGTATCTTCTTCTTGTTTGAATGGAATATTCAAATCTTCTGTTATGAATTTTGCTAAATGGTATAAAGTAGAATTTCTTTCTTGTTCAATAATTCTTGAAATTCTTGAAAGCTCCTCCTTCATTCTTCTTCTATTATACTCTGTATATCTCCGTGAATGATTGTTCCATAATCTCTTCCTATTCTTGAAGGTCCAACCCTGAATTTTGGTTTGTTCATAATTTATAGTTTTTATTTTTGATTTATAAATCTTTCTGTATGTAACTACTTTATAATACTAAAGAACTATTTTCTACAAACAATCTCAATTACATCTCTGTGCTTTAATTTATAATCCCTGCCAACTGTCCTTTTATTGATTATATCTATTGCTCTGATGAAATTCTTTCCGAAATCTGTATGCAATTTATATGCAAAATCAAGAGCTGTTGAGCCTTTAGGCATAAGGAAACAATCAGGCAGAACTCTCCCTTCAGAATCCTCCAATTTATTTATTCCACCTGGAAATATTGCAATGTATTCAAGCATTTCAAAAATAATCTTGTTAATTATCTCCTGAACTCCGGATGTTTTATATTTCTTCAAATAATTTTCAACGAATTCCAAACCTTTTTTCTGCTTGTCATTCAATTTTCCCAATATCTTAAACTCAATGTCCCCCGGAACATAACTAATTAACTTGCTTTTTGCTGCTTCCCTAAGAGCTAGTTCAATTTCAGCGCTACAACCAATTATAATATAATCAGGAAATTTCTTATGAATCTTATCAAGATTGAACAATGAACCTTCAACATCAAGTTTGTTTGCTGCTATTATCATCGGCTTTATCTTTCTTAGTTCTCTTGCCAAGTTTTTTAACTCCTGTTCAGACCAGTCTACAGGGCTATGAGCCAATTTTAATTTTTTAATGGAATTTTCTATGTCCTCTTCTGTGACTTTTAATCCTGACAACTGCTTTGCCAATGCACTTTTTATGTTGAGATTTTCATGATGAACCTGCCTTGCAAACTTGCTCCATCCCTTATTTAGTATTTGATAATACCACATATCAAGTTCAAAATCAAGGAATTCTATATCCTTGCATGGATCATAAGACAAAGGTGCTACTGAACTCCCATTTTCATCTGTTGAGCCAGAAACATCTATAATATGAATGAAAGCATCTGCCTGCCTCAAGTCATCAAGAAACTGGTTTCCAAGTCCTTTTCCTAAGTAACTATCCTTTATCAAACCCGGGACATCCATCAATTTAACAGGAATAAATCTTTTATGTTCAATGCAGAAACCTTCCCTAGGGTTGCACTGCTTGTTAAATTCCTTGTCAACACAGTCTATTTTTACAAAAGCAATGCCTTCAGATGGTTTTAATGTAGTAAATGGTCTTGGGCTTATCTCAACTTCTGCTAGAGTAGATGCTTTAAAAAAAGTTGATTTTCCTGATGAGGGTTTTCCACATAAAGCTATTAACATAAAATTAATTTATTAATATAATTTAAAAGAGTTACTAATCCATATTTCTCAACTGCCAATTATAATTTTCTAACTTATCTGTTGCAAAAAAAGTTTCATTGTGCTTATACTTGTGGACGAAACCCCATAGCAATATCTCCTTTTCTGCTTTATTCAACTTTCTTAACTTATCCTGTGTTAAATCTTGGTCCATCATTAAAACACTGTCATAGAGTCTCTTGTAATAATCAATTGTTCTTTGAGTTGGAATTGCAAATTGACTCATTTCTAAAGGGATTATATTCTTTAAAATTTTCCAATAGTGGTTGATTATTTCAAAATAAGCAGCTATTTCATGTGCACAAAAGTCAAATACCCTTGAGGATTCTTTATCTTCTTCATATACATACCTGAAAGAATATTGGCTTCTTTTGCAGTTGTGTCCTGAGCTTCCAATTCCTTGTGATACCATAAACTTATTTTTAGAGTCTATTACAGGCACTGAAATCAAATTAAATTCATATTTTGAATATTTTCTTCTTCTGCTTGGAATTTTTACAGGGATAGTTGCACCTTCGCTTTCAACTTTTAAAGATTCTTCGTATGATTTAAACTCTATCCCCGTCCCAAGATTATGGGCGTATGCAAATATTCTTGCAGCCTCAACACATTCAACTAAACTTACTTTTCTTTTTCTTTGATCTTTTCCTGTAAAAGGCATAAAACTATAACTGCAGTATGCATGCTTTTCAATAGAGTTAAATGCTTCCTCTCTTAACTGAACTGGAACAAATTTATTTCTAGCTACTTCCTCTAAAGTATAAACTCTTGTTGGCTTTACTTCTGGACCATGTTTTAGGAATTTTCTGGAATTAGAAAATTTTTGTGGAATTAATTTTGTTTCAATGATTAAAGCTTCGCCTTCTTCTAAATGTTCTATCCTATCAACTAAATTATCATCAGCGCTTACATCATTAACTCTTAAAATCCTACTTTTCGTAGGTTCTTGGAAAAATTGCTTTTTTGGATAATCTGCCATATCTTTATGAATATGGAAATATTTAAAGAATTAACTTTTCTTCCACAAAATCCAAATTAGCAAAATCACGCCAATTACATTGAATGAATCAGCAAGATTAAAGACAGGCCAGATCTTTAAATTAATGAAATCACGAACATATCCTAAAAATATTCTGTCTATTGAATTTCCCACGATTCCAGAAATCAAAAATGTCAAAGGCAATCTTAATTTTTTATCCTTAGCATAATAAAAAATACAAACAATTAAAGCAATCAAGCTGAATATCAACAAAGGAATGTTATATCCCTTTAATATTCCGAAAGCTGCCCCTGTATTAGTGACTGTAGTTAAAAAGTATTTGCTGATCTGATCAAGTACAATAAGTATTAATATCAGCCACATAGAAAAACTTTAAAACTTGGAATATTTAAATATAGTCATGGATTATGAATATCTGAAAAAAGAGGTTGCTAAGAAAAGAGACAAGAGGCAGATAATAAGGGATGAGATAAAGAAGACAACTGATCATGACTTGAAATCAAAATTAAGGAAACTTCTTGTTGAAAACATAAAAACACTGCCTCAGAATTTCTCAAGCAAGAATGTTTACAATTTAAGCTATGATTCAATGACAGAAGGCTTGGAGCCTATTTATTACTGGGTTCTTGATTTCTTGAGGGATTCACCACCTGCGGGCATTAAAATGGATGAGGTGATAAAATACACAGATGAATATGATGCTTCTGTAGGATCTGGCTATTTCGGAGAGATGGGAACAAGAGCTTCTGTTATGCAGGACAGAGCCATGAAGATAATGGCAACTGTGAATACTGTTGTAAGATCAATAATTAATTTGATTTATGATTTAAGAGAATTTAATATAAGATTAAGCCATTATGACAATCTGCATGCTGAAAGTTCTTCTATAAAACAGGCTGCAAGATTAGCTCTGAAGCAGATATGGATGGACCAGGTTGATATAAAAAAAAGCAGGGGCTCGATAAATGCCTTATCACAGCAATTGGAATTTGTGACTTTAAGAGATGCATTCCTTGCAATTGATGACATAAACCAGATTGATAAAGTTGACTTGAATGACAGAGTAAAGAGAATCTTAAAAGCAAGGTTAGAGGAATTTAATGAATGGGAGAAGAACTCAGAAAAAGAATTAAGAAAAAGATTCAATATTGAGAGGTCATATTTAAGATCGCAAGTTGCTTCCTTAAAGCATTATACAGCGTGGGTAAAGCCTTACTTGATTGCTGCAAAAAGATTAGGAACCACCCCCTTTTCCACTAAATCAGGAAGAGTATCGCCAGATATTGTTAATGCTTTTTCAACCATGGAGATACATCTGGATTTGTTCGGAATACAGGAAATTAAGCCTGAGGATGCAGTAAGAAGCTATGCAAGCCTGAAATTTGACAGGAAATTCTATGCATGCATAGAGGTTAATATTGTATTCAGGACAGTGCCAAGAGCTTACCAGGGGCAGTATGGAAGCCATTATGTTCATTCTGGGAGAACAGATTTAACATTCAGGAGCTATGCATTGACAGATGAGGAGCTGAATGAGATTGAAGAATTAAAGGAAAAGGAGGATTATGAATTGATTGAGGAGATGACAAGTGTTTCATTAAAGGAGATTCAGGATGACATAGAAAATTTCCTGAAAAGCGATGATGAACTGAAACTGGAAAATTTAAGGGGAAAAGCAAAATTGGATGAGTTGAAGAAATTAATAAGAAGGGCAACAACTGGGGAGGAAAGTAAAAAATTCCAAAGGCAGTTTGATGAGGAGATAAGATTCATGAAGCAGGAAGGTGTTGATAAATTTACATCTCCTTTCGGGAATATTGCCAAGGGATTCAAGCAGGGTATAGAGCCGATTAAATACTTGTTTGGAATGGTTGGATTTAGGCATATAATGCCCTCTCCAGAAAAATATATCAAGAAAGAAGCATTGAAGATATCTGAAGGCAAGTGTTATATATTGTATGATATTTACAAAAAAGCCCATGGCATGCTAACATGGTAAATGTAAAAGAAATACATGAAGTTCTAAAGAAGCTAAAGACAAACAAGGAAAAATTAAATTACCTAAGGGAACTGCTCGAGGAAACTGATGACAAGAAATTAAAAGAAGAAATAAAGAAGATAATAGAGGACTTAAAGGAATTGGAGCAGATTGCGCAAATAGAAATTAGGGGAAAAGTTGACTTGTCATTGCCTGAAGAAGAGCAGCCTAGGGAAGAAAGAAGATTGGAAAGGCAGGTTGTTTTCATTCCATTGCCTGAAGCAGAAAAGAAAGAGGAAGTAAAAATAGATTATGGGCTGCAGAGCAATGTTGAGCTATACAGGGGGAGAAGAGTTGATGAATCTGGAATAAGATACGAGCAAGCTAACAGGAGAATAGATATTGATGAAGGAAAAACTTTTATAGACAGAAATGAGAATTTAATAGAGAGAAGAGTTCACGAGCAGTTCATGGGAAGAGATATAAAAGAGCAAAAAGATGAATCAATTGTTGAATTTGAAAGATACAGGAGTTCAGAGCAAAACTCAAGAGGCTATGCTTCAATATCAGAAGAAATTCATGAAAAGGAAAGAAAAAAATTAAGGCATTAAAATGGACACTTTCACAAATGAATACAGGACAAGCAATGAAAGAGAGTTTTATGTAGCTCATAAGTTATTGGGAGTTACAACATCACCGCAGACTGCAAACCAGATTCAGGAAGCTACATCAAGGTTAAATGCAGGAGTCAAGCATATTGAGTTGGAATTAATTTCTCCTGAATTATTTGATTCTGTTCCAAAACAACATTTTGATGAAATGAGAAGGATGTCCAAATTGACTGGAGCAAACATTAACATTCATGCTCCTGCACAGATGGATCTTGCTGGTTTTTCAAGGGAAGGATGGAGTGAATCTAACAGAAAAGGCGTTGAAGAAAGCATGAAGCACATGATTGACAGAGGCGCTGATTTAGGCGATAATACTGTTGTTAATTTTCATTCTTCTGGGGGCATTCCTGCATTTGAGTGGCAGAAGGAAAGAGCATTGGGAGAAGAGAAAATTCCAGAGGAAGAAAAAAGAAAAATATTTGTTATTGATAGAGTTGATCCTAGGCATCAGATAATGCCCTTGGAATATGAGGAGAAGGAATATTTTGGTGGCCCTGAGATATGGAGTCCTGAAAGAAGAAGAGAGAATATTAATATGACAACATGGGATCAGGAAAGACTGCAATTGTTTAATTATGAAAAAGAAAAAAGAGAAATTAAAGACAGCATTCAGATATTACAATCTCAAATTGCACCTTTAGAGGAAGGAGATAAAAAAGGAGTTTTGACTGAGAAAGAGGAGGAAATGTTTGAAGATTCAAAAAGAAAACTTTATGTTATGGATGATCACATAAAACAACTTAATTCTCATATAGAGAGCCAATTACAGGATGTCCATGATAAGTTTGTCAGGTTTGTTGATAATAGAAGAAAAAAAGAGTTTGAAATAAAATATGGCAAGGAATATAAAGACTTGTTAGATCTATCCAGGAAAGAAAAAGAGGAAATGGATAAAATTAAAGAGTTTGAGAAAGGTAAAATAAAAGATATAGAGGGGAGATATGGTCATGATTACAAAAGAGCAGAACCTGAATTAAAAGGTTTTATTGAAGAAAGAGAAAAAATGATTGAAAATTTGAAAAAGATAAGTGTTAATAGAGACAGGTTGCTTAACATCATCCAGGAAATGCCTGCTCCTGAAAGATTTGTTCCAACAGATGATTTTGCAAGGGAGAAATTGTCTGAAACTGTTGCTAACTCTGCAGTATATGCCTATAATAAATATAAGGACAAGGCTCCTATCATTTCAGTAGAGAATGTATTTCCAGACTGGACATTGGGAAGAGCAGAATCATTAAAAAAAGCTGTTGAAGAATCAAGGGAGAAATTTGCAGAGAAACTTCACAATGAAAAAAATATCTCAATGGAGAAAGCAAAAGAAATCTCTAAGAAATTAATAGGCGCTACGTGGGATGTCGGGCATATAACACAGCTAAGGAAGTTTGGGTATTCTGATGAAGATATTGCAAAAGAAGCAGAGAAGATTGCTCCTGTTGTAAAGCACATTCATGTAACTGACAATTTTGGCTTTTCTGATTCGCATCTTGCTCCTGGGCAGGGAACTGTGCCGATAAGGGAACAATTAGAAAAATTAAAAAAAGGATTAGGAGAGGAATATGGCAAGGTTGCACATATACTTGAATCTGGAGGTTTTGCATCACAGTTCAAGCAGTCTCCCAGATTGCAGGAGTTGCAGTATTTTAATACTCCACTATATGATATGAAAGCAGCTCCGTTCTGGAATGAAATTGCCTATACACATGCTGAGTATGAAATGGGCTATGGCTTGATGTTCCCTGAGAAGCACTTTGAATTATATGGATCTGGGTTTTCAAATTTGCCTCAGGAATTAGGCGGTCAGGTTCCAAGTGATAAATCTAGGTTTGCTGGGACGCCAAATGATTAAATAAAAAGATTAATATATTCAAAAATATACTTTAAAATAAAGAGGTGAGTATTTTTGGAAGAAAATTATGAGATAGCATATAATTTTGCAACTGAAGCCTACAAGAGATTTCAGAATGTAATAAAATCAATAGTTCTTTTTGGAAGCGTTGCAAAGGATTTGCAGAAACAGAATGACATAGACATAATAATATTTGTTGATGACTGCACAATACAGTGGGATGATGAATTAATTGCTTGGTATAGGGAAGAATTGCAGAAAATATTAGCAAATAATAAACATAGAGATAAGCTGCATATAAACACTGTAACATTGTCTGTATTCTGGGATGAGTTCAAGAATGGAGAGCCTGTTGCAATTAACATTGTAAGATATGGAAAATCATTGATTGATTTCGGAGGTTTCTTTGAACCATTGAAAATGCTGTTAGCTAAAGGTAAGATTAAGCCAAGTGCCGAGGCCATTTACAATGCATTAAGAAGAGCTCCTTTTCATCTGTCAAGGGCAAGATATGGGATTTATCTGGCAATAGACTCATTGTACTGGGCAATGGTTGATTCAGCACATGCTGCATTAATGATTGCCAATCAGGTTGCTCCTTCGCCAGAGCATATTCCTGACATGCTTGATGAATATTTTGTGAAGAAGAAAATGCTAAATAAAAAATATGTTAAATTATACAAGGAAATTTATGGAATAATCCATTCATTGAACAACACTAACCTGAACATTCCTTCAAAGAAAATAGATGAATATCAAAAAGAAGTTGACAGCTTTGTTGGAGAGATGGCCAGGATTGTTAGAAAGTTAGAATAAAAAAAGAAAAAAGAGATTTACTCTTTTGTTTGTGTTGCTTTTTGTTTAGTTAAATATATTGAAGCTATTTGTGCGTAGTTATCCATTGTTCCGAATGCTTTGTCAAATTTATTTCTATCAAGTTCGAGATTTTCATTTAACAATGTCTTTGCTAACATTCTTCCATATATTCTTTTTATTCTGTCACTGTACTGACTCCAATCATTCATTAAATTTCTTGCATTGCTACTTAATTTATATGAACTTGTTATAATATCTGCTGTTTTTCTTGATAATTCTTCAGGTCCAGCTTCTTTTAATTCCTTGTATTTTTGATATGTCTCAACTAAATCTCTATCCTCTTTAAATTCTGGATTTAATTCAAAATCTGATAACATTAAAGCTAAATTTTGATACATATTTTGATACATACTTTGTTCAATTACTTTTTGCTTTTCTTTATCACTAGCAGCTTTTAATTTTTCATCTTTACTAATTTCTTTTGTTACTTCTTCTCTTATTTGAGATCTTATTTGAGATATAAACTGCACATAAAAGTCTAGTAATTTCTCTCTTGAAGCTTGAAAAGCTTGATTGAATTCTTCAGCATTACTTTGCCTATAATGACTTACTTCACGATTAAATGCTTGAGGTGTTGAATTTAATAATAATTCAGGTATATCTCCATTTGTAATTACACTAGATGCTATTTCTGAAGCTCGTTCCATTAATTCTATATCTGAACTTCTTAAAGCGGTTTGGTATGATCTATTAGCAGAATTAATATTACTTAATCTACTAAGTGTTAATGCTAAATCCTCTAAGTTTGGTTGAGTTTGTGCCATTTTATTTTAACCCCCTTATAGTGAGTATATATTTTATTACTATTAAGTAAGTAAACCTATATATAAAGCTTTCGTTTTTGGGTTCTGTAACTTTTATGATTGGTAAAAATTAAGAATTCTCTATTTCATGGACTAATTTCATTGTTTTAACAACAACATCTGGATTTACAGAAACTGAATCAATATGGTGATCCACCAAGAATTTAACAATTTCTGGATAATTTGAAACACTTTGACCACAAATTCCAATTGATTTTCCATTCTCTTTGAATGTCTTTAAGATATTGCTCATTGCTTTTAATACTGCTTTATTTCTTTCATCAAAGTAACCCATTTTTGCCAATTTTCTTGAGTCTCTATCTACTCCTAAAACTCCTTGGCACAAATCGTTGGAACCTATACTTACACCATCGATATCAAGGTTTGCAAAATCTTCAGGTATTAAAGCCATTGCAGGAACTTCTGCCATTAAATATATCTTAAGATTATCGTTCCTTGTCAAGCCTTCATTTGCCATTATTCCTAAAACTTTTCTCACTTCCCATACTGTCCTTACAAACGGCAGCATCACATGAACATTATCATAATGCTCTCTTACTTTCTTTATTGCTTTTAATTCTAATTTAAATGCTTCAACATATTCTTGAGAAATATATCTCGAAACTCCCCTCCATCCTATCATGGGATTATCCTCTTTTTCTTCATATTCAGCACCGCCTTCAAGATTATGATATTCATTCGTCTTGAAATCAGTAAACCTGACTATCATTGGTCTTGGAGCAATTGCTTTTGCAACTCTGGAAATTCCTTCAGATAATTTATTCACATATTCATTTCCTTTTCCTATCTTAATTAAGTATAAAGGATGCTTTCCAATGTAAGATGTGATAAGAAATTCCAACCTCATCAATCCAATGCCATCAAAAGGAAGATTCTTGTATCTCTCTGCCAATTCCGGCTCACCTAAATTCATGTAAATCTTTGTCTTGGTTTTTAATTTTTCTCCCTGCCAATCACTTATCTTTTCTGATTTGATTCCTAAATCTCCTCTGTAAACTTTTCCGGTGTTGCCATCTACTGTTATAATTTCATTTTCTTTTAGAATATGAGTTGCTTTTTCTGTGCCTACAACTGCTGGAATTCCTAGTTCTCTGCTTACAATCGATGCGTGGGATGTCAGACCACCTTCATCTGTTACTATTGCATTTGCTTTTTTCATGCTTACGACGTAGTCCGGATCGGTCATTTTTGTTACTAATATATCTCCCTGTTCAACCTTGTTTATTTCAGAAATATTTTTTACTATTTTCACCTTACCAGAAGCAATTCCAGGAGATGCATTCAAACCTTCAAGAATAATCTCTCCTTTTAGTTCCTCTGTTTTTTTATGGTCTTTCTTCAATGTTGTTATTGGTCTTGCCTGTAAAATATATAATTTATTTCTTTCAATGCCCCATTCTATATCCATTGGTTTTCTGTAATGTTGCTCTATTATATTTCCATATTTTGCCAATTCTTTTATTTTATATTCATCTAAGCATTGAGAATTTGCCTTTTCATCATCTAATTTTACTTTTTTATTCTTGCCTGTATTATCATCTCTTGTTATCATAAAATCTTTCTTGTGAATTTTAACTGATTTTATTTCTAGAGAGTTTTTATCAACAAGATAATTATCCGGGTTTACAGAGCCAGACACTATAGTTTCTCCGACACCATAGGATGCCTCTATCATGATTTCTGATTCATCATTGTTTGTTGGATTAGCAGTGAACATGACTCCAGAGACATCACCATTAATCATCTTATGAACAATAACACAAAGATAAACTTTCATATGATCAAAATTATTTTTGGTTCTGTAATAGATTGCCCTTGCTGTGAACAAGGATGCCCAGCATTTCTTTATTGATTCCAATAAATTTTTATTGCCTTTGACATTCAAGAAAGTCTCCTGCTGGCCAGCAAATGACGCCTGAGGAAGATCTTCTGCTGTCGCTGAAGAACGAACAGCAACATAAGGCAAATCTCTTCCTGCTTTTATGAAGCTTAATGCTGTTCCATTTGTATCTAACAGATCAGGGCTTACATTCATCAGTTCATAAGATTCAAGAATTGAATTCTTGATCCTGATTGGAATTTCCTGCTTGACAATTAATTCCTGTATTTTCTTTGCTGTTTCCTCCAATACATCTGTATTTTCCACATCAAGGTTTTCCAATAATTTGGCTATCTTGTTTTTTATATTTGTCTCATCAAGAAAATATTGATAGCCTTCTGCTGTAATGCAAAATCCATTAGGAATAGGCAATTTCATGTTGAACATCTCACCAAGAGAAGCTGCTTTTCCTCCAACTTGAGGCAGGCTTTCCATATTTATATCACTGAACCAAAGAATGAATTCACTCTCTTTTTTCATAATATTAACATATAAATTATTTCTTTTTAAGTTTATCTGTGTATATCTTATTTCTCACTGGAAATAGCATATAACATTAATTATTTTGAATTCCCAAAGTGTTTATATATTCAAATATCCTTTTGTTTGGTTATGAAAATTGCTCTTCTGCAATTAGACATTAAATGGGAAGACAAGACTGGGAATTTTAATAAAGTTAAATCTCTTGTTGAAAAAATAAATGATGATAAGCCTGATTTAATTGTTTTGCCTGAATTATTCTCCACTGGATATACAATGAACTCTATGGCATTAGCAGAAAATTTAAATGGTGAAACACCTTCTTTTTTATCAAAACTTGCAAGAGAACATCAAGTTAATGTTCTTGGGTCATTTATTGAAATAGCAGGACCAAAACCAAAAAACTCAGCTATACTCTTTGATAGAAAAGGAAGGCAGTTACTGCATTACTCTAAAATACATCTACCAAGTTTTCTTGAAGAGGATAAGAATTATACTGCTGGAAATGAAATCCCAATATGCGAATTGGACCGCCAGAAGATTGGAGTTTTTATCTGTTATGATTTAAGATTTCCTGAAATTTTTAGAAGAATGGCTGGAGATGTGGGGTGTATCTTTGTTATTGCAAATTGGCCAACTGAAAGAGTTGAACACTGGGATTCATTATTAAAGGCAAGAGCTATTGAAAATCAATCATATATTATTGGGGTGAATAGAGTTGGTGAATCCCCATCAAGCAATTATCCAGGACATTCTGTTATAATAGATCCACTTGGAAGTAGGATTGCATATGCTAAAGAAAATGAAGAGGATGTAGTTATCGGTGAAATTGATTTCTCCATAGTTAAAAGCATAAGAGAAAAATTTCCTTTTTTACAGGATAGGGTAAGTTTAGACTCTTTAATTTATAGAAGGTAATAATACTCTTAATATATATGATTAATAAGAGAAATTTTATTAAATGTTTATTAATCTTTTTTTTGCTGATGAAAATCAATCCTGCTTTTGTTAATATTGGCCTTTCTCCAATTGTAGAGATAAGTGAGAGGGCAAGGCTTCTTGCTCCAGAATTTGAAAAAAGCGGAAAACATTTCATATATTTTCAACGTGGTGAGGTTGGATTTGATACTCCGGATTATGTCAAAAAAGCCATATCTGAGGCGATTCATGATAAAAAATTAACAAAATACCCTAAATCTGGCGGAGAACCATGGTTTAAAGATGCAATCCTGAAATATCTTTCTGAGTTAGGAATAAGCAACCTAAATAGAGAGAATATTTTATGCACATATGGCGGACAGGAAGGTTTACAACTTGCATTTAGTTCTTTTGTTTCTTGTGATAATGAAGGAAGAATTGTAGGAGGACCAAGAGTTTTGGGTTTTGATCCAATTTGGAGTTGCATGCTTGAGAATATTCTCCCTTATTCAGGATCCAGCATAGATTTAGTGCCGTTTATAGAACAAAGAGGAAATTTAGATGTAGATTTTGAAACTCTTGAAAGAAGATTATCTGAAGCAGATATTTTATATTTGAATAACCCCCACAATCCAACAGGCAAAGTCTTTTCAGCGGAAGAATTAAGAGAAATTAACAGGTTGTGCGTTGAAAATGGGGTTACAATAATTTCTGATGAAGCTTATAGAGACATAGTTTTTGATGGAAACAGGCATGTGAGCATGCTGGAATTTCCCGGGGACCATATTATATCTGTTTTTACTTTTTCAAAGGCATTTGCTGCTACAGGACTCAGGGTTGGTTATACTGTAACAAGAAATAAAGACCATATTCCATTACTCACAAGAGCAGAGTATACGCAAACTGCTGGAGTAGTTACTTCCAATCAACATGGTTTTAAAGTTGCTGTTGAGAATGTGGAAGAAAGAGATAAATGGATTAACTATATGGTGGCTCAACTTCAGGGTAGAAGAGATGTTCTTTATGAAGAAATAAAGAGAATTTTTAATAAACCTGTTTATAGACCACAAGGAGCTTTTTATTTCTTTTTGGATTTAAATCCTTTTATTGGTGATAATATTCCGATGGAGGATAGGGATGAATTTATTTTAGAAAAGTTTCTTGAGAAGGGCATTGCTGTCATTCATGGCTCAGCTTTTAGCAAGGAGAGATATAAAGGGTATGTTAGAATTTCATATTCTACTATTGATGAAGGAATGATTTTGGAAGGAATCGGAAGAATGGAAGAAGTTTTGAATAGCTTATATCACTGAACCAAAGAATAAACTCCCCATCTTTTTTCATTTAAAAAATTTAGATAATAAAATATCTATTAAAGAAAAGATTTTAAACATAAGAATCATAGGAGTTTTATGAATAAAACAATAAAACTGCTTATTCTTTCTGATATATTTGTCATTACTGGATTTGGCTTGATTGATCCGATTCTTGCAATTTTCATAAAGGAAAATTTAATCGGAGGAACAATATTTGCTGCAGGCATAGCAAGCACTTTATTCTTGATTACAAAAAGCATTGTGCAGTTGCCATTCTCAAGATATGTTGACAGCCACAAAGACAAGGTTAAATGGCTGATTATAGGGACTTTCTTGATTTCATTGGTTCCATTTATCTATATTTTTACAAATCATGTTAATTTTATTTATCTTGCACAAGTTCTTCATGGTTTTGGAAGCGCTTTGGCATATCCAACATGGCTTAGCTTGTGGAGCATTAACCTTGACAAGAAGCATGAGGGATTTGAATGGAGCCTGTATTCAACATTGACAGGAATCGGAACTGCAATAACCGGAGCTGTAGGAGCTGCAATTGCACAGTTTATCGGCTTTAAATATACATTCTTTTTAGTCGGGCTGATGTCATTACTTGGAAGCTTTGTATTATTCAACTTGGAGAAAAGGCACAGGATGGAAAAGATTGATGCATATTATTACCACAAAAAAAGAAAATTTATACACAAAAAACATCATTAAATGTCAAAACAGGATTTAATAAATTTCTGGAAGGATTCTGGGTTAATAACAGATGAAAGATTACTTGATGCTTTCAAAAAAGTCAGAAGAGAATATTTTGTTTTAAATAAAAATGAATCTTATGATGACAGGGCTTTGCCAATATTGTGCAGGCAAACTATCTCGCAGCCAAGCACAATCATGATAATGCTTCAGGCTTTGGAGTTAAAGAAAGACGACAAAGTCTTGGAGGTTGGGACCGGATCAGGATTTAATTTAGCATTAATGTGCAAAATTGTTAAAGGCATTGTTTATTCTCTAGAAATACATAAAGAACTTATTGAATTTGCTGAGAAAAATTTAAAGAAAGCAAGAATAAGGAACTATAAAATATTTCACAGGAATGGCTATTTTGGCTTGAGGGAATATGCGCCATTTGACAAGATAATAATTACTGCCGCTCCCAAGGAAATTCCAATTGAATTGATCAATCAGCTGAAAGAAAATGGGATAATGATTGCTCCTGTTGGAGAATATTCACAGAAAATGCTAAAGATAACAAAAAGAGATGATAAAATAATAAAGCAGGATTTGGGTGATTTTATTTTTGTGCCTATGGTGAAAGATAATAAATGAAGGAAAATTTAGAAATATATTTAAATTGTAGAATAAATCATATTTATATGGGCATAAAATTATTTGTGGGCATTGCATTAATAATAAATATTATTTTGTTATTCTTCGTTCCGATATTTTCGGGAGTATTCCCCTATTTAGTCGGTTCTGTAATTTTGTTAGGGATAATCTGGGGAATTGCAAAATATTTATAAAAAAGTAAATTTTAATTTTTTGTGTCATACTTTCTTCATTTCATTCAAATGTTTCGGTTTTTGATTAATATTAAAACTAGAACTAACTAATTCTTCCTGATTTCTATCAAGAATCTGCCGGGTATTCTTGGCGTTGCTAACTTCAAAGCTTCTGTTGCCTTGTTTACATTGTCCTTGTTAACATCAACGGAAAAAACAACTGTTCCTTCTTTTACTTGAGCAGCCAGACCTACAGGCTTTCCAAATGAATGGCTCATTCCTGTCTGTAATCTATCAGCTCTTGCACCGCTGATCATTTTGTTTTCCCTCAAAACATGATGAGGGTATGTCTTTAACCTAAGGAAGAAATTGTTGTTTCCTAATTCCTGCAATCTTCTAAAGACAACAAGCCTTGCCGATTCCAATGCATTGTGCCTTATCTGAAGATTTTGCGTTGAAACCAAATTTATTGTATGATCAAAATTGCTTTTCAGGTTGCCCATATCATATTTTACAATCTTGCTTTGCGGTATTGCCTTGACATAAGCTTTAGATTTAACCTTTGATTTTCTAGTATAAGCTCTTGTAATCTTTCTGTAGCATTTACCTTTTCTAAGCCCTACCATCTTCTATAATCACTTTTGTGCCAATCGACTGTCCTGGCATGCCTTTTTCAAAATGAACTCTTAAGCAGCCTTTGTTGCCGTGGGTTGTCTTTATCTCACCTTTTATCTCTCTCTTTGCTGGTGATGTCCATACAATTTTTTTTCCTATTAAACTTTTTGCTTTTTCTTTTGATAAATTTGAATCTATAATCATCTGAGTATTGTATTTGGTGTGCCTTCCCCCCCTGAAATTGACAATTACAGCTTCCATAGGATTTTTTTAAAACTTGAGTTTAAAAATGTTTTGAAAGATTTTTGGCAAGAGATTATCTTAAAATTTTTTCATCGTCGATATAATTTTTCATGATTCTGCCCTGAATCTGAATTTTAAAAAAGTTTAAAAACAGAAAAATAGTATTTTTTTTATGAAATTTGTATCGAGCATAGTAGGTCATGAGATTTCAGCTGTGTTGCACGGCGTTGACAAGAAACTGCTGAATGATGCAAATTTTCTGAGAAATGTGATTATAGACAGCTTAAAAAGAGATGATTTCAAAATTTTAAAGGATGTTGACTACAAATTTTCTCCGCAGGGATATACTTTGACTGTTCTTCTTTCTGAATCCCATGTTTCAATCCATACTTATCCAGAGCATAGTTCTGTTTACTTTGGCTTGTATTCATGCAAGGCTAAAGGGCATGGCAAGAAAACATACAAGAATTTTGTAAAAAGTTTAAAGCCTAGGGATGTGGTTGTTGACATGAGGGATGTGATTGTTAAAAAGTAACTTTTAGTTGCATTCCTTAATCCCTTTGTTCTGAATATGAGAGAGAATATATTAAAATATTAAAAAGAGCATAATCTTTATAAACCATTAATTCTTACTTATTTTGATTAAAATGAACAGAGTTGATTTTATTCATTGAAAGAGAAAGCTTTTTCTTAGATAATAGTATATCATTCTGGAGGAATGGCGGTAATATTTCAGAGGTAGAATACGGGACTGTGGTCTGTACAGACAGAAATCCTGTGACCGGAGTTCGATTCTCCGTTATCGCCCTCTTAAAAAAATGGAAACCGTAAAAGGATTTCAGGATATTACAGGAGAAGAAGCTCTAAAGAGAGAAAAAATAAAGGAGATTTTAACAGATAATTTCAGACTGTATGGATTTGAGCCTGCTGAAACTCCCACAATTGAGTATGAAGAGTTTGTGAAAAAAGGAAATGAGAACGATGAAGCCATATCTGATATTTTCAAATTAAAAGATAAAGGCAACAGGAATTTAGCATTAAGATATGAATTTACATTCCAGTTAAAGAGAATTGCAAAGAATAAAAAACTGCCTTACAAAAGATATCAATTAGGATCTGTGTTTCGCGACGAACCAACAACTTCAAACAGATTTAGAGAGTTTACACAATGCGACATTGATATTGTAGGCTCTGGCTACAAGGAAGATGCTGAAATTCTTAAGATAACTTCTAAAATCTTGAATGAATTGGGAATAAAGTATGAGATATATGTTAATTCAAGAAGATTGCTTAATGAAATATTAGATAAAGAAAATGTGAAAAACAAGGAAGAGATTATTAAAGAATTGGATAAATTGGGCAAGTTAAGCGAGAAAGAAGTAAAAGAAAATTTAAGAAAATACAAAGCTGAAAAATTAATTGATGTCCTGAAGAAAAAAGATTTCAAGAAATATAACAATTATAAAGATATAGAAGAGTTAGAGAAATATTGTGAGTATTATAATGTGAAAATTAATTTTCTACCTACTCTTGCTAGAGGTTTAAGCTATTACAATGCAAATGTGTTTGAAATCAAATCAAAAGACATGAAGGAGGCTATTGTTGGCGGGGGCTCTTATTTAATTGATAACATTCAATGCACTGGATTAAGCTTTGGTCTGGATAGGTTGCAGAAAATAAGCAATATAAAATTGGATAATACACAATGTTTAATTATTAATATACAGCAAGAGGAAGAGTCTATAAAATTAGCTGAGTTTCTGAGAAGAAATCAAATTAAAACTATTGTTTTGGATAAGATAAGCAAGGGTTTGGATTATGCTAATAAAATGAATATCCCTTATGTTGTATTTGTCGGCACTGAAGAAGTTAAAAAGAAAAAGTTTAAGTTAAAGGATATGAAAATAGGAAAGGAAGAAATGCTGAAGAAAGAAGAAATTATAAAGAAGATTAAATAAGTCCTTTACTTCTCCCATCTTTTATTATTCTATTTCTATATTCAATCATTTTTGCATCTGCTTCATTCCATTCTTTTAATAATCCCAGATATTCTTTAGCTTTTTTTAATAATCCCTCATTACTTAAATCATGATATATTGCATTACATTCTTCACAATAAACATGCTCCCATCCGCCATCATTTCTAATTTTTAATTGAGTATTATCTATTGAACAGACTTTTCCTTCTAAATCTTCTTGTTTCATAAATTAAAAATAAAGAAAAAATTTAAAAAGTTACTTCAGCTTGCTGTAAACTTCCCCGAATATAGTGTATGAGGTTATCAATACTACAAAACTTGCCAAGCCGCTTACAATCAAGCTCAGTGCTATCGTCAGGTATTGTATATTAATTGCTGCAAATCCCAGATTCAAGGTGCTTGAAATCAGGTTAATAACTATTGAATAAAGTATCACTGCAAGTATTGCAATGAAATATGGACCTGTGAATGCCTTCTTGAATATCAAGCCTAAATCAAAAGCGCTTGAGAAGTTGTATTTTTCTGAATACCTGACCAATGCTATTGGAATCAGGTATGCTGCCAGCAATGCCAATAAAACTCCAATAATAAATACTGGAATCATTGCTGCATTCTGCAGTAAAGTATTCTGAATCAACTGGTCTGTTACAGAATTTGTCAAGCTTAAACCCTGATTTAATCCATACTGTATAATTATGTTATATAATATCCTGCCAACTGCGATCAATATTAATATCACAGCAGGAATCATGTAAATGACAGTTATTACAAAGCTCAGAAAACCCCTTGCAAACAAATTCCAAAAGCTTTCCCATTTGGGCATTTCAAACTTCTTGTTTAAAGCTGTTCTTGAGGATTCCAGCCTATAACCCTTGACAAAAAAGCCTGTTATTATGCTAACAAAAGGAATTATCAGGAATATAATACCTATTGCCAATTTGTTGAAATCTGTAAAAGGCCTTTTTATTGCTCTTATGAAATCAAAACCCATCATAAATCACCCCAATATCTTGTATTTTTGTTTTTTATAAATATAATGGTTTTTAGTATATAACAAAAAAATAGTTTCTGAGACTAATAAATTATTTAAAAGAATTTATTTCAACAATAAAATGGATAGTAGATTGGAATTGATTAAGAGAATTATTATTCCTGAAACTCAATCAGAAGAAAGAATAATCATTGATTCAAGATTTGTTGAGGGAGCTTTTTTTGGAAAGCCCAGGAGTGGGCATCCTGAGGGAGGAGTTATCTATCATGTTGGAGATGTTCTCGATAATGTGAACAAGTATGGAGATGCATCTCATAGAGAAAAATTAAGATTTATTGCAATTGTTCATGATTCTTTTAAATACTTGGTTGATAGAAATAAGCCAAGAACTGGAGAGAATAATCATGCTGTGATTGCAAGGCATTTTGCAGAAGAATATACTAATGATTTAGAGACTCTTGGGGTGATTGAACTGCATGACCATGCTTATAATATATGGAGAAAGTGTCATGAAAGGGGCAAAATGGATAGAGCGGAAAGAAAAGCAAGGGCTTTAATTAATAGATTAGGGTCTTATATTGATCTTTTTTTATTATTCTACCAATGTGATAATCATGTTAGAGGAAAAGAAAGAGATCATTTTTTATGGTTCTCGAATCTTTCACGAGAACTTTGGACTGATTATTAATTTTTCTGATAAATCTCAATACTTATCTCTCCAAATGGCTCATCCTGCGATATAATTATCTTTTCCTGATTGTCCAAATGCAGTAAAGGAATGAAAGTAAGCACCTTATCCTCCTTCTTTTCACTGTTAACTAAATTGGTGAATGTAAGCTTTTCCTTTCTTGTTTTGAAATAATCCACTATTTTATTGTAAACATTTTTTATTAATTCAGAAATATCTATCTTTTTCTGTGGAATTTCAACCTTGACATTGTTGAATATTTCCTTTCTTATGTTCCTTCTTTTTTCAACTTCAAGGGCTTTTTGCAGAGCATGCATCAAATCATGGAGGGTTACTTTTCTTTTCCTGGGCATTGGTGTTTTTATTGTCAGTCTAGGATTTCCATAATCAGGCTTTGGGGCTTGATCAAACAACTGCTCCAATTCCTCAAATGTCTCTTCCTGCTTGAACAGCTGGGAATCAAAATTGGAGATTTCCTCATTTACAAGCTTGTTTGACTTTATTTTTAATAATAAGGCACATGCAAGAAGTATTTTCCCAGAAATAAAAAAATTTGCCTCCTGCATCTTCCTTACAGTCTCAAGGTATTTCTGGGATAGCTGGCTTATGTCTATCTCCCATGGGTTCATCTGCTCTGATTTTATCAAATCCATAAGGATTGACTGCCATGTTATCTCATCTTTCTGGATGAGCATATTATAAATCTGCTCGTGCATTCTATGAATTTAGCACCACTCCACCTATAAAAAAATGTGTAACTACTTTAAAATAAAGACTAACCGAAAGCTTTATATATGAGTAGGATATAGATATTTTAATCACCTCTTTTTTCCCAGGAAGATTCTGTCTTCGGATGGAGTCTTCGTGGGTTTTAAAATGCTGATATTTACCTGAAGAAAAGGACAATTGAAATTTATTAAAAGAAACTTAGGTCTTTGGGTAAAATCATTTCTTTATTTCAACATAATGGCACTTGCCGCAGTAATACCTGTCTTTATGCTGCGCCAAGAAAACATCCTCACCGCATTTTGGGCATGTTTTAGCTCTGACTAACTTACTTCCTTCTATTTTATATTTAGAATATTTTTTACTTGGCCTTTTGTTCTTTGCCTTTTTCTTCTTTGTCATGTTTTTGCTTTTTGTTTATCATCTCAAATTTTTTAAAGGATATCTCATCATTATAGATGTAAGCATGAACTACGCTCCTGCCAAAGCCATATTTCGTGAATGTTCCCTGGATCGATATCAAGTTTTCCGGGAAGTTTGTCATTTCAGCTATTTTTTTCTTAACTTCACCTTCAGTTGGGGTTTTGTTATTCATATGGTTAATCTCTATTGTGTATTCATTCCTATTGCACAATTTATTGTCAAAATCCCTTAATATCTTCATCTTACCTTAATTGCATACTCCCCTTTGACTTTTATCCCTACTTTTTTTGCTATCTCTGATTTATTAGCATCCATTATTACAATCCTGCCTTTCCAGTTGTCTGTGAACTTGTCACTTCCATCATTAGGGCATTTGTCCTTTTCCACGAACATTTTGCATTCCCTGCAGACTTTTTTCATTTTTTTATATCCTTATTTTCTTTATTTTTTTGAATATCCAATTTTTTGCATAAAAGTGGAGATATCATATTCAACAGTGCCTGGTATCAATGTCCTTATTGAGTAAGTTCTATTATTATGGTCTATTTGCACAAAATTTCTGTGAGATATCCCGCCATTTCTGCTGATAATGCTTAAGTGAATTCTCCCTCCTAATATGGATGATTCCACTTTTCTGTTAGTATAAAAAATAGGATTACGCCCAATCAACCCCTCATTTAAAAGTTTACTTAATTCTAACCCAAGTTCTTCAATTGTTGCGAATTCTAATGATCTCATTTTTTCTTTTTCTTACCTTCTTTCGACCATGCTATTGCACCAAGGTTAGGCTGCCTCATTGTCAAGCCTATCTTCGGCTCTTTTATGTTTTTATAGCTTATTGCAATTATTCTTGCCTTGCATAAATCCTTGACTTTTAAATTTTGCTTTGTTTCCTTTCCTGACAAGACTCCAGACTTGCTGAATGTGACATAATCATCCATTGTCTGGCCTATATGAATCATACCATCTATGGGCCCGAGATTGATGAAAGCACCGAAGTCAGTAATGTCTGTTACTTCTCCCAGGCAGACTTCCTGCAGTTCAGGCTTAAAAACCAAAATCCTGAATTTGGTGTCATAATATGCCCCGCCATCGCCAGGAATTATTATCCCTTCGCCTATTTCAATAACTCCACTAACGCCTATTGCTATGCCCAAATCCTTGCTTATGAACATCTCAAACTGCTCATTCAACTGCTTGATTACAGACTTGTTTATATCATCGTTGAAATACTTAGGATCAATCCTTACATGGCTTCTTAATTCTATTTCATAAAACATTTTTCTGCAATATCAAATATTTTCTTTGCTTTATCCTTATTATCGGCAATTTTAATTCTTTTATCAGGTTTTTATCGTTTGTTGCTATTATATAATCCTCTTTTGCGTTTAAAATATCCTCATCAACATACGAATTTTTGCTGTTTATAACTTTTATGTTTTTGTTTTTTATTATATCCAGAGCTAATTTCCCGAGCTTTTTATTCTTTAATTCGTTTAAAGTTCCCTGAAAGATGCATAGCTCATGCTTAAGGTTTAACACCCTATTTATCTCTGAGATGAAATCAATCCTGAAATTAAGGCATGATAACAGAAAGTTTGTGTCTAATATTATTTTTTGCATGGAATTTTCATAGGAGTAAAATTTATAAATAAATGTATTTACTTCAAAGTGAAGCTAAAATGATTTTAGGTTACTTCAATAGAGTTATAAGAGAATTGCTGGAGAGAAAACCCTTTACAGGAATTGTTGTTGACAAGCAAAGAGAAAGTAAAAACCTTTTATTTCTTGTAGTGGAAACTGAATGGGGATATTTAGATCTTTATTTTCGGGGGGATGTTGATGGTTTGCAAGAATTTGAATTAAATCAGAGAGTTAATGGTGTAATTCAGAGAAAACTTTTTTCCGTTCCTTACCAAAGAAGCGAATCTGATAGACTACATTACAGAACTTTATCAATAGAACCGGAACAGAAACGCAAACTTTATAAATAACTTAAGTTTAATATTCTTTAATGCATTCTGTATAACTCAAGATGGAAAAAGAGAAATTAAAAACCGGAACTACAATCGTCGGAGTTGTTGGAAAGGACTGTGTGATATTAGGAGCAGACAAAAGAGTTACATTGGCAGGAAGATTGGTTGTTGACAAGAGGTTCAATAAAATATTGCAGGTCAATGAGAACATAATTGTTGCAATGGCAGGAACTGTCTCGGATGCACAGTTATTGACAAAATATTTAAGGGCTAACTTGAAACTGAATGAATTAAGAAGAAACAAGAAGAATGACATCAAGGAGTCTGTGAATTTCCTGGCTAACATACTATATAGTGCTGCAAGGCAGTTCATACCGGCAATAGTTGGTTTCCTCGTAGCAGGAAGGGATGAAAAAGGAGTTCATCTTTATGAAGTAGGGATTGATGGCTCCATAATTGAATATGAGGATTATATTGCAGACGGCTCGGGCATGATGTATGCAACAGGCACGTTTGAGGCAAATTACAAAAAGAACATGACTTCACAGGAATCTGTCAAGCTAGCGGTGCAAGCTGTGAATTCAGCAATGCAGAGGGACACAGGCTCTGGAAATGGAGTGGAAGTTTATCAAGTGACAAAGGATGAGATAAAAAAAGTTTTTGAAAAGGATGTAAATACAATAATTTCAGCATAATTTTCTTGAAAAATAATAAACATATGGAGTAAGAGTATTAAGAAATGCCAGATATTTTAAAAGAAGTTTTGAAGTTCATTCCAGACAATACAGTAATTTCTGATTCTGTATTTGAAGGGGCAAATATTGTTCTTTATACAAAGAGCAAGGAGTTTTTCCTAAACAATAATGGGTTGATAAAGAGCATAGTTGACAGCATAAAGAAAAGAGTTGAATTGAGGCCTGATCCTTCTATAACCATGGACAGGGAAAAAGCAGAGGAGCTAATAAGAAAATTAATTCCAAAGGATGCTGGTCTAGATCAAGTTCTTTTTGATGTGCAAAGATCCATTGTTGTTATAGAAGCAGATAAGCCTGGAGTTGCAATAGGAAAAAATGGAGAATTATTAAGGCAGATAAAAGAGAAGACATTATGGGTTCCTGAAGTAAGGAGAACGCCTTCTATAAAATCAAAATTAATAGAGAACATAAGAGCTGTTTTGTACGAGAATAATGATTACAGGAAAAAATTCCTTCATAAGATCGGCAAGAGAATTTATGACGGGTGGACTAAAGAGAGAAGAAGCGAATGGATAAGGGTTACTTTTTTAGGAGCTGCAAGGCATGTTGGAAGATCATGCATTTTATTGCAGACTCCTGAATCTAAAGTGTTATTGGATTGCGGTGTTGATATTGCTGCAAACGATGAAGATCAATTTCCAATTCTTGATGTGCCTGAATTCAACTTAAGCCAGCTGGATGCTGTTGTATTAAGCCATGCTCATCTTGATCATTCCGGGTTACTCTCATACTTGTTTAAGATGGGATATAGAGGACCTGTTTACTGCACTTTACCGACTAGAGATATTACTGCTTTATTGGCATTGGATTTTATTTCAATAGCGCAGAAAGATGCAAGAGACACCATCTTTTCAAGCACTGATGTAAAGGAGATGGTAAAACATACAGTTGTTTTGGAATATGAGGAAGTTACTGACATAACTCCTGATATAAGGATTACTTTGTATAATGCAGGCCATGTTTTAGGGAGTGCAATGGTTCATATTCATATTGGTAATGGTTTGCATAATTTACTTTATTCTGGAGATGTCAATTATGAAAATTCTAATTTATTGCATAAGGCTGTAACTAAGTTTCCAAGATTGGAAACAGTTATAATGGAAGCAACCTATGGCGGCAAAGATGATAATCCTGCAACCAGGCAGGAATGCGAGGATGAATTAATCAGGATATTTAAGGAAACATATGAAAAAAGAGGAAAAGTATTGATTCCTGTTTTAGGTGTGGGAAGAGCACAGGAAATCATGCTCATAGTTGAAAAAGCTTTCAGGAATAAATTATTGCCTGAAATTCCTGTTTATGTTCAGGGAATGGTTTGGGATGTAACTGCTATACATACTGCTTATCCTGACTTCTTCAACATTAATGTAAGAAGGGCAATATTTCACAAGGATCAGAATCCATTCTTAAGCAAGATTTTCAAGCATATTGCTTCACAAAAAGAAATGCAGGAAGTTATTGAAGGTGGCCCATGCATAATATTGGCTACATCTGGCATGATGACTGGAGGAGCATCTGTTGAATACTTCAAGGCATTGGCTGATTCAGACAGAAATGCTGTTGTTTTGGTTTCTTATCAAGGACCTACTTCACTTGGAAGAAGATTAGAGAATGGAGACAAGGAAATAAGGATGAGCGAGAATGAAATCATCAAGGTAAAATTGAATGTTTATACATTAAAGGGATTTTCAGGGCATTCTTCAAGGGATCAGCTAATGGATTTTGTGAATATGCTTGATCCAAAACCAAAAAAAATAATATTGGTGCATGGGGAAAGCTCAAAATGCTTAGATTTGGCTTCATCTATTCATAAGCAATTCAGGATTGAGACAATAGCACCAAGAACATTGGATACTGTGAGGATTAGATAGGTTTTTATAATTATTTCTTTATAATTATTAATATGAGTATGGATTTAGAAACTACTACTGAAGGAGTGACTATTTCAGCTAGTTCTGGACATGCTGAGTATTGGATGTATGATCCATCTGATAAGAAGGAACACAGAAGAACAATATGGCCCATAGTTGATTATGCTTCTTTATTCATTCAGATGTGGAAAGAATTTGTTGAGAATGACCAAAGACCCACCTTTTTTAGTTATCCTCTTTCAAATGAAGGATTAGTTTCGGCTACAATTCATTTCCAAGGAACTTCAGGATATGTACAGGATCAGTATAAAAAATTACTTGCATATCTTCTATTAAATGAGGAGTCTATTAAAAATAAAATCGGTTTAGATAATTTTAAATTATTATCAATAAATCTTAATGGGTTTGTGTTTGATCCACATAGATATAGACCTATTGGCCATTCAAGAGGGGAATAATATGGTTTTTGAGGAAGGCAAAAATACCTTAAATGAATATACTTTAGATTTGGAAAGAGCAAGGCAAAGCTTGATTGAAGAGTTGGATGCAATAAACAAATATCAGGAAAGAATTGATAACTGCAAGGACAAAGAACTTAAAAAAATTTTAGAGCATAACAGAGATGAGGAAAAAGAGCATGCAGCAATGCTGATTCAATGGCTAAGGAAGAAAGACAAAATGCAGGACATGGCTTTTAAGTAAGATGCAGTCTAATTTGTTTACATATGGCTTTGATAATAATTGTAATGGATTAACTGATAATGAAGATGATGCATGCAATGCTGAAGTAAGCTTGACAGTAACAAATGGAAATAATCTATTTTAAACTGCCAACCCTCTTTTCTTAATTTCATTTCATTAATTTCTTTATTTCTTCTGTAAATATTTTTATGTCTTCTTCATTATTGTATAAATATAAAGAAACTCTTGCAGACCCCTTTAAATTATGCTTGTTGAACCATGCATGAACGCAGTGAGCTCCTGATCTTATGCATATCTTCTTAGAAGAATTTAATATTAATGCAATATCATTTGGTAAAAATCCCTTTAAATTAAAGCTGAATATGGAAGGCCTTAACTTATAATCTTCTGGTCCGATTAGCTCAACTTTATTCAATAATTCTTGTGTTAAAATCTTATTCAATTTTAGTTCATTGCTCTCAATGAAATCAAAACCAATCTTTTTTAGATAATTCACAGCTTCACCTAGTCCAATTATTCCAGCATAATCCTGCAGTCCAGCTTCAAACCTTATCGGAATGTCCTCAAATTTGTAATTGTTATAATTAGAATCAATCACAGTGCCGCCACCAATATTCAGTGGCTCTAACTTTTCCAATAATTCTTCTTTGCCAATTAAAATTCCAGTTCCTGTCGGACCGAGCATCTTATGCCCAGAGCAAGCAAGAAAATCAATGTCCAATTTCTTGAAATTCATTTCAGTATGTCCTGCAGACTGTGCAGCATCTATTAAAACCAAAGCATTATTTTCATGTGCAATTTTAATTACTTCTTTTATTGGATTTATCACACCATCTAAGTTTGATATATGGTTTATTGCAACCAAATCAGTTCCCTTTACATTGTTCTTGAAACCTTCAATGTTGAATGTATTATCCTCTTTAGAATTCAAGATTCTTAAGCTGGAATTTCTCTGCCAAGGCAGTAAGTTTGAATTATGCTCTTTATCCGTTATTAATATTTTCTTGTTCCTGAAGTTATTTGCAATGATATTTATTGATTCTGTTGTATTCCTTGTAAAAACAACATTTTCCTTCTTTGCATTAAAGAATTTAGCTATTATCTCTCTTGTCTTGTAAATTTCTTCATCAACCTTGTTGCTTAATGAATGAGCGCTTCTTCCAGCGCATGCAGTATATTCGTTGTAATATTCATTTATCTTGCTGACAACCTGTCTTGGTTTTAATGCCATGCATGCTGAATCCAGATATACAACTTTGTTTAATATAGGAAAATCCTGTCTTACGTTCATAGTATAAAATCAACAATTATCTTAATAAATTTATCTAAAATCAAAAAATTCTAAACTCTTTAGTGGTTAGTTACTTATATTAATAACCTAATCTCAAATCTTTTAAAGCTGACAAGGATTATTCGGTTGCCTTGGAAATGGTGCAATCATACCCGGCCTCTGTCAGATGCTCGCCATTAATATGGTGTCTGGACTACAACTCACCATACGAAACCTGCATTTGTTAAGCTTAGTTATGATGCGGAGAAGATAACCTTTAAAGCAAGCTGATAGGTTAAGACTGATTTCAGCATTCGTTTGAGGAACTTTTTCACCGAGTCCAGCTTTCAGCTCATTTAAGTGATTAACATGTCCAAGAAAAAAAAGAAAAAATCAATAATAAGCAAGTTGCTGAACTTGAAGAAGTCCAAGAAACATTCTAGGAAAAGGACAAATAAGCTTAAGCTTTCTAAAGTTCAGAAGTTGGTTCAGCTTTCTAAGACAAGGGTTAAAAAGAAAAAGCCAAAGAAGAAAAGAAAATAATTAAAGTTGCGCTTCTATTGCCTGCTGGAATGCACTAAATGGATATGCTCCGCTTAGCTGAGTGTTTCCAACCAAGAAATATGGAGTTCCCTGCCCGCCAGAGCTTGTTGCATCATTCAGGTCATTTTTTACTTCATTTGCATATTTTCCAGAATCTAAGCAATTGTTAAATTTAGTTGTATCCAGACTTAAATCTTTTGCCCATTGTTTTAAGCTGTCAATGCTTAATAGTTGCTGATTTTCAAATATCTTGTCGTGATACTCCCAGAACTTGCCCTGCTCATCAGCGCATTCACCAGCTTCTGCAGCTTTCTGCGCCATTGGATGTATGCTGCTTAATGGAAAGTCCCTGTAGACAAGTTTTACTTTTCCAGTGTCAATATACTGCTCTTTCAGCTGGTCAAATGTCTGATCCCTGAATCTCTTGCAGTAAGGGCATTGAAAATCTGAGAATTCAACAATAGTTAATTGTGCATTATCATTTCCTAAAGCAGGATCATCATCAACATAATCCTCAGCGTTTACATTAGCAACCCCTCTTGGAACAGTTGGTTGATTATTGTTATTTTGATCATTGACAACTGCACTTCCATTGTTGCCTCCGCTAAAACCGTTTGTGAATATAGAAATCACAAGCAAAACTGCCAATACACCAGTTGCAATCTGCCATAATGTTGTTTTTTTCATAGTTATCATATCTTTTTCCATGATTTTACCTCCTTATTGTACAATGAATTTTCCTTTCATTCCCCTCTGCCTGTGCTCTCCTACACTGCAGTAATATTCAAATGTCCCTTTTTTATTTGCTGTAAATTCAATAGAAGTTGAGCCACCATCACTAACATTATCAGTTGCTGCATTAAATTCATCTACAACAAAATCATGAAATCCCTGACCGCTTGTAAAATCTATTCTCACTTTATCTCCCTCATTGACAATCAAATCAGGATTTTCCTGCCCATTCATCAGGAACTTGAAATTTTCTCCAGATAAGGCAAATGTTTTCATTATAATCATTTCTTCTACATCATTGGAACCTATTACTGGCTGGTTATCCTTAACAACTACATTTCCAGATATATTATCATCTTTAGGAGAGCAAGCAATAAGAGATGTTGAGAATAAAATTAAAATTATTAAAAATATTCTTTTCATTATTTAATCTCTACTCTTTTGCCATTTATATATTTATATATTTTATCTTCTTCTTCACCATTGCATAACTTATGTGAACCATCACAGAAAGGTTTATTCTTGCTTAACCCGCACATGCAAATCCATCTGCTTTCACTGCCTACTTTTATTTCTCTAGGTACTTTTTCTTCATGTTTAACTAATCTTGCCATTTTAACCTCCTTTGACCATAGTATTTATAATCATCAAATTTCCAGATATTTTGTTTCCTGAAAAACAAGCAGTTAAAAACAAGGCCATAAAAATTAAAATCAAGCTTATTGTTTTTTTCATCAACATCCCCCTGATTTAATCACAGCATGAGCAATGCTCACATTTGCAAGATTCATGATTATATTCCTTTGCTTTGATTTCTTTTTTGCTTTCTTTTTTCATTTCATCCTCCACTAATTCTCAAGAAACCTTATCTTACTTGTTTTTATTTAATATATAAATATTTCTAAATGATTTTTTTAATGAGTTTCTTAATAAATTAGCATTTGTGACAACAGTTATTGAGGAAAGTGCCATGGCAATCTCAGCAACTATAGGATGTAATATTCCTATGACAGCAATAGGTATTGCAAATGTATTGTAAGCAAATGCCCAGAACAAATTCTCCTTGATTTTCCTGAATGTTTTTTTGGATAGGTTAATTGCCTGGACAACCCCCATTAGAGAGCCTTTGGCTAATACTAAATCTCCTGCTTCAATCGCAATGTCAGTTCCAGTTCCAATAGCTATTCCTACATTTGATTGTTTTAACATTGCTGCATCATTAATTCCGTCACCAATTGCAGCAACACAATTGTGCACAACAAATAACGCAGGATATGTATGATCTTCTGTTTCTATATTATATACAAGACCCTTATAATATTCTCTTTTTAAATTTCTTATTGGGATAAAGTAGAAATTTTTATCTTCAATATAATATTTTTTAGAAGGGTTATTGCATATTACAATTTCATATATATTCCCACCAAATCTTTTGCCCTTATTAATGTTGAAACTTCCTAAAACTCCCAATTTATTTAAGATTAATGTTAATTGTATAGCGATTGATTTAGAAGAGGTTGAAATTTTTGATAAATTACTCCATTTAGTGCCGTCACCCTTTATATAAGAATTCAAAAATTGTTTTAATCCAGATTTATTGCTATTTATTATCCATTCTGGAATTATCTTATTCTTTGCACCAGTTCCAAACTCTTTTCTGAAGAAATTAGAAAGGATAGAAGAATAAATTCTAATTCTTATTTCTTTATTTCTTCTTTCTATATTAATCTTTAACTTATTACCAAACACTTTATATGCAAGATATTGTATTCTTTGTGCTTCTTTTTGTTCTTTTATAGATAATGATAATTCAATACATCGTGATTTATTTTTTGGATAAGTACTGCCCTCAGCTATATACCATCCGCATAATTCTAAAAAAGTTGGTGTTACTCTAAAAAATCTATTTATAGTGTTATCTTTTCTTGTTATTAAATTATTTGTTATTTTATATTTATTTTTATCATAAACATAATTTTTCAAATCAAATTTCTTAGATTTTATAATATTATATTTGGGAAATACTAAATAATCATTTTTATTTATATCTTCTGCTTTTATCCATATTAGGGAATTATTAATATTCTGAACTCCTTTTCTTCTATAATGTCTTAAAATATTCTTTCTAAAAGTTATTGAAGAATTTCTTAATATGAGTATGGGGTGTTCTATTGTGATAGATAGTTCTGGCAAGTAATAAGGTTTTATCTTAATAATCTCACCTTCGTAACTTCTTTCAAACTTATGAAATATTTTTTGCGGTTTACCGCTCAGAGAAATAACTTTATCATTTGTATCTATTTTTTCTATTTCTTTTGGTAACAAATTAGTCCATATTAACGAAGATGGAAGTAAACACTGACCATTTTCTTGTAACTCTCTAACTTTTTTCACTTTGTCTTCAGGAAGAACATTTGCAATGACTTCTTTGATTCCAACTTCTTTTGCAATAGCCTTTGCAGTTCTTTCATTATCTCCAGTTATCATTATTGTCCTATAACCTTCCTTGTTTAGTTCATTTATAGCAATAGTAGAATCTTCCTTGACAGCATCAGCAACTGCAATAAATCCTATTATTTTTTTATTTTCAGAAATAATCATCAATGTCTTTCCTTCATCTTCAAATTTCTCAATGACTTCCAAAGAACTTTTAATGTCAATATTACTTTCTTTCATCAATGTTCTATTCCCAATAATAATATGTTTAGTTCCAATATAACCTTCAACACCCCTTCCTCTTAATATTTTGAATTTCTTAACTTCCTTGTATTTTTTTATATTAACTTTGTCAACTATTGCCCTTGCAATTGGATGTCCGCTTAATCTTTCCAGGCTTACAGCTGTTTCCAATAAATATGATTCCTTTACATCTTTGGTATGAATGTCAGTAACCTCTGGCTTTCCTTTTGTTATTGTTCCTGTCTTGTCAAATACAATTGTCTTCACTTCTTTCATTGTTTGTATTGCTTCTCCTTTTCTTATCAGAATTCCGTTTTTAGCGCCAACACCAGATCCAACCATTAATGCTATCGGAGTTGCTAATCCCAATGCACATGGGCATGCAATAACCAAAACAGAGATTCCAACGCCTAAAGCCCTGCTTAAATCATTGCTGAATATCAGCCAGTTAAAGAAAACAAGTATTGTTAACACTAGAATTGCAGGAACAAAAACACTGGTGATTTTATCAGCTAATTTTTGTATTGGTACCTTAGTGCCTTGAGCCTCCTCAACTAGTTTGATTATATGCGCCAGGAATGTGTCTTTTCCAACTTTTGTTGCTTTTGCATACAAAATTCCATCCTGGTTTATTGTAGCTCCAATGATATTGTCTCCCATCATTTTGTCAACAGGAATGCTTTCTCCTGTTATCATGCTTTCATCAACAGAGCTTTCACCCTTTATTATAATCCCGTCAGTTGGAACTTTTTCCCCGGGCTTAATAACCATTACATCACCAATTTTAATCTCAGAAACAGGAATTTCAATTTCCTTGTTATTTCTTAATACAACAGCATTCTTTGCTCCTAATTCCAGTAATTTTTTTATTTCAAGGCTTGCTCTTCCTCTTGCTATAGCCTCGACATATTTTCCAATGATGAAAATAGTCATTATCATTGAGGAAATTCCAGAATAATTCTGCACAATATTGAAGAAACTCAAGAATCCTGTTAAGTAAGCAACAACAGTGCCTAGAGCAATAAGGGAATCCATATTGAAGTATAGGCTGTAAAATCCCCTTAATCCCCCTTTTATTGTCTCAAAGCCGAATATGAATATAACCGGAGCTCCAAGAATTAATAGGATAATATTTATTATCTGCTCTGAAAATAATTTTATTCCAAATAATGCGTTAGAATACATAAGAAAAGCAATTGGAATAGTTAATATTATTGATCCAATAACCCTTCTTTTCCAGCTTTTTATCTCTTTTTCCTCTAGAGATATTTCACCATGTTCATGCTCATTGTGCTCATGCATATTTACTCCTCTTCCAAAGACACTACTTTATACCCTGTCCTTGAGACAGCTTTTTTCAGCTCATCATTAGTTACTTTGTCTTCTGCTTCAACGAAGCCTTTTCTGAGCATTAAGTTTACATTTGCTGTTTTAACACCGTTTATTTTCTTCAGGCTTCTTTCAATGTTGCTTGCGCATGATGCGCAGTGCATTCCTTCAATTAATAATTTTATTTTTTTCATATAACTCCTCCATTATTTGCCTTTAGCTGTGTTTATCCTGAATAATTCATACAATCCACAAAAGCCCGTATAACTCTCGTATATTGAAATCGTTGCAAACACTGTGAATGCTATTATCAATAAATTATTATCTGTTGTAAAAGCTAAATAAAATAATAATATCCCGATGATAAATCTTATTATCCTGTCTGTTCCGCCGATATTCTTTTTCATTTTTTAGGTTATTTCTTATTCCTGCTTTGTAATTGTTTCATTAGCCATGCTATTAGCAATATAAGTGCTACTATTACTAGAGCCCATAATACAAATCCAAATATCCACATAAAACTTCCGCCATAGTATCCCCCCATCATGTTAAACCCTCCAAAGCATCCAGTACCATCAGCTTTGACTAAGCCAAGATTTAAAGCAAGTAATGCTGCTGAAGCTAATATTAATTTTTTCATTTTTATTTACCTCCTTTTATTCAACAATTATTTTTCCTCTTCCCATCCCCATAGCGCATGAGAAAGTATAAGTGCCTTTTTTTGTAGGCGTAAACTCAACATAATCTTCTGGAGTTGCTAATCTTTTTGAAATTCCAAAATCCCTTATTGTAAATGACCTGTAGCATCCTACAACGCTTTTATCTAAATTTATCCTCACAGGAACTCCTGCTTTAACCTTTATTGTATTTGGATAATAATTGTAGTCTTTTATGCTTAATGTAATCTTTTGTATATTATTATTTTTTATTATACTTCCGGTAATATCCTGATTGCTTGATTTTGTTTCCTTGCTGAATAAAAATATCCCGCCAGCAATTATGATAATTAGTATTATAAACATTGTTGTATTTTTCATTGAAACAACACACTCCTTGGCCCCAATATCATCAGCCATGTTGTAGCTGAAGTTAATATTAAGCTTGCAAATACAGTAAATGTATGGTCTTCATTAATTTGCCTTTCATTTTCCTTTGTTTCTCTGTAAATCATATAATTTAATCCTGTTAATATAATGCTTGATATTAAAAATACAATTATCCCAGCTAATCTTAAATTATCATTAATCATCATGACTGCTGTCATTGCTCCCATTAATCCTCCCATAAATCCAGTTGTCATTCCTTCCATGGCCCCCATTATTCCGCAGCATTTCCCATTCATTACTCCTAAAATGATTCCAATACTAATTCCGAATAAACTTCCATAAAACATACCATTGGTTGCTCCTATATAAAATCCTGACAAGAATCCAGAAATCATGCCTATAGTCATACCAATAATCATTCCAGACATACAGGCAAATTCCTTGTATGCCCTTACTTGCCTGATTGAAGGCAGTATAAAAGCATAGCTTAATGCAGAAAGAAATAAATACAATCCATACTTTGTCATGAAGTTATTTATGTATCTAAAGCTGACAAAATACAATATTCCCAATATGATAAAGGATGTTAATAGCGAATAAATCATTGTTTTTATTAATTCACCCTCAACCCTGTTTCCGTTCAGTTCTTTTACAAATAATTTGAAGCTCATCTTTTTTGCCTTAAACTACATTAATATTCCATTAATAAATATTTTGCTTTAATTGATTAACTGTAAATGTTCTTAAGTTTGTACCATTTAATATGCTCATATACACTAGACCATAGCATCCCAAAAGTAAAAGCAAATATTATTTCCTCCAGAGGTACTCCGATTATCAATATATTTGATATTGCTGAAAGATTCCATATTTCCAAAACCAATCCAGGATAAATTAAGTTGAATAATATAAAAAATATAAAATAAAGCACAAAAAATATCAATCCCCCCATCAATATTTTTTTCTTCAGATCAGGCCTGCACAACATTGCAGCTACTCCTCCTGTGAACATTGCAATGATTGCCGAGTATATTGGATTTATTCTTGTAAATAACATCAAGGGGATAAATATTATTGCAGGGGAAGTTAAAGCAAGCAAGTGAAAATTATGTCTCCTATTATGCATTTCATGTTTGTCCATTTTTTGATGTCTTGTTTTAAATGCACTTTCATAGAGAACAGCACCAAGCCCCCCAATCGCAAAACTAAATATAAGGCTTTCTATGTCAAATCCTGTTTTGCTGGCTAAATCAAATAAAGAGGGAGGGCTCCAGTATAATGGAACAAATAAAGGCTCTGTTAAACCGAAAGGCATTGTAAATAAGCTAACCCAAAACATCTCTTTCCTTAGCTTTGGCTTGATCAACCATATGAATGCCCAAATAATAAAAAATATCAGGGAAAAAGTTAACCAAGGGTTTAAAATCATTATTTACCTCCAGCATACTTTCTATATAAATTCACCATAAGATTCATCTATGAATACTTCCCATTTATTAATCTTTATTTTTGCTTGTTATAAATCCATGCAAAAAGCCATCCAACGAACAATGCCAATATTACAATTTCAAAAAACCCTAGTATGCTATTAGCCAATGTTGGAGTAGTTGCAATTTTGGATATGTCAATTCCATGAAACAAATACCTAAACACCTTTACTGTTCCTACCGGAAATATTGCAACCAATACAGCACAGATTATGTATACTATTCCAGATATCCAGGCAAGGCTGAAAGCAACTTTCTTTGTATTTAATCTATCTTCCATCTTTATCACCCCCTTTGTGTTTTTTATCATGAATTGAAGAATGATCTTTCATTAGTACCATATGCAATATTATCATTAATCCAACAGCTAAAATAGTTATCCATTTGCCAGAAATGCCGAGAGAAGGAATTAGTAATATAATGACAAGAGGGATAGCACACGCTAAGACCATCATCCACATATGCTTGAAATTATTATGCCCCTTTTCGTGTGGCATTTTAATTATTCTTCTCCAATTTGCAAACTCCATTGATTGATTTTCCAATGAAGTAAATCGAAGCAATTAATATTAATATTCCAAAAACCTGCAGTTCTATTCCTCCAAATGGTAAAGACATAAGAGCAAGAGGCATTCCAATTAATCCGAACAAAACCGCTCCGCAAGTTGGGCATCCAACCCCGAATGCGCTGATTCCAGAGCCTATGAATCCGAACAGTCCATTTCCTATGATTTGATTATACAAACTAAACTTAAATAACAGCATAGAAAATAATATTCCTGATATGGTGGATGTGATTAGAATAGTAATAATGCTGAGTGTTATAAATAATGGTCCAGACATCATCACAGAAATCCAAATGCTATTATATGCAACTTTAGCAACCAGAAAATAATATAAAATTACAAATAAAGACAAACCAAAGATTAAGCTGATGAATTTGTATTTTCTTTTATTCAAAACTAGATTAATGCTGTTGCTTACCTCTTTAATTTCTTCTTTTATTTTCATGATGCATAAAAAACTAAGTTAAGCATTCCCTGTAAATATCAGGATGATGGCTCATATGCTCCTTCCATGATTGTTCTGTATATCCTTGCTTTGGCAGGCATTTTTCATCTCCAGATTTTCCGGAATCTCTCCAAGCCTGAATTGCTCCTGGAAAAAATGTTAAAATCAATAGCCCGATTATTAAAATGCCAATAACAATATATAAAATTATTCTTTTATCCATTCTTCATGCCTCCCCTCATTTTTCTTTTATGTTTTAACATAATAAATATTCCGATTAAGTTGGATATTATCCCAACAACAAGAAACCATGGCTGGTATTTAGCTAAAAAGGCTGCAAACACAGAAATTCCCGCAAGGGGTATTACCTGCAGCAAAAAATGGCTGCAGCATGCAATCATGCTTCCTCCAGAGATTGTTCCTGTTGCAGCAACTGTTCCTGTAAGCTCTGCAGTGTGCTTTATTGAGAAATACAACCCGATTTGTATGCCAAACCCGATGGCAAGCGGGAATATAAGATACCACAAGCTTCTAAGATTTGAGAAAGCAAATTCAATCCCCTGAAAAATGCTAACCACGCTTAAATAAAATAAAAGCAATCCTAATCCAGCCAATAATCCATATAAAACCGCATTGCTTTTTTTCTTTTCCAATTTTCACTCCATGCAACATTCAAGAAGTTTTTTTATTGAAGAGAAGATTCCTTTTGTTTTCTTGCTTTTTATTCCTATTTTTTTCTTTGAATCAATGTTTAATTTCCAGAATAATCCATATAGCTCAGCAGAATCTTTGTACATTTCCTTTGCTTCTTTTTCCTTACCTTCATGAAATAGCCTGTTTCCAACCTCAAATAATCTCATGCTTGAGGCAAGAAAATGCTTGCTCATGCACCATTTCTCGCTTTCATCATCTTTCTTGACTATTAACAGCATAAGTTTTTTTCTTAATTCCCTGACAATATCCAGCATCTCCAGAAACTTTTCATCATTTGTTTTTGCATAGCTGAAGAAGCAATGCTCTTCTAGGCTTACAAGATTCATTAGGCAAATGCTTAGATCTTCCCATGCAGAAATATCCAAATCCGATTTATCTTTAATTTCATTGATTTTTTTGATAAAGTTTTTAACTTTCATTTTGCTGTAAATTGAATTATAAGAGATGCAATAGCCAGTAACAAGAATGTCATAATAATCCCCTGAAATGGTATGCCCCCGCCTTTAATCTTTTCCTTTATTTTTTTGTTTAAAATTGGAGAGACAAAAACTATCATCCCTCCGAGAAAGCTGCTCAGCAATGAATTATCAATGACATATGTCCTGTTAAGCAAGCTTCCATAATCTCCATTTAAATTAACATGAAATCCTGATACTTGGGAAAAAATTGGTAATAACGGAATGACTGTTATTAAAAATATAATGCTAATTATTGCAGCCTTTTGGAAAGGGATATATTTTTTCTTTATAATTTTTGCAAACCACATTCCCATTGACATTGCAAAAGCTCCAATCAGCAATCCTATTACAATCTTATTCACTCCAAGCCAGACACCACCAGCTGCTGCAGCTCCTGCAGTTATTGTGCACAGGGGGCAGTGGGCATCTGCATATTTAAATAAGGCAATTGGTATAATAAAAAATAAAGAAATTAATTTTCCTGTTTTCATATTCTTATAAACTCATTATAAGTTCCGTCGTTATTGACCGCATAAATAATAAAGTCACCTTTCTTTGCTCCAGGCATTCCAGGGCTTCCTGAAGGCATTCCAGGCATTGCAATTCCTTTTATGTCTGGTTTTTCTTTCAATAATTTTTCTACAGCCTCTAAAGGAACATGACCTTCAACAAAATAATCGCCGATTATGGTAGTATGGCAGCTTTCCAACTCTGAAGGGATTTCATATTTTCCTTTTATTGAATCAAGGATTTCTAAGTCAATTATTTCAGTTCTTGAATTTCCCTTGTTCTTGAAATAGTTTGAGTAGATATCGCAGCATCCGCAGCTTCCAGACTTATAAAGTTTCATTTCTCCCTGAAAATTTTTGACATTATCAAAACTGCTTGCTTTACCTTTGCCGGCATTAATAGCAAATATTCCTATGACTATAATGGATAATATGCTTACTGTCCAAATTATTGTTTTCTTTTTCATCTTTTGCCTCTTTTATTCTTTAATAATCTTAAAATCCAGAGATAGACTAAAATTATAAGTCCAATCAATAGAATTATATACAAAATGTTGATAAAATTCCAATAACCAAAACCATATCCAAAATTTCCCATCATTCCTGAGCTCATCATATTGCTCCCCATCATACCCATCATTCCACCAACATCTTCATTACAATAAAGCCTTTTTGCCATATTGATGTGTACTTGTCTTAAACTTTCAGAGCCTTCTCCCCCCATCATTTGATCCATAATCTCATGGCTTTCTCCAGGATGCATCTGCTCCATATAATATTCTCCAATAGCCTCTAATTGCTCATCAGTAAGTTTATTGCAACCAACTCCAGAATCTATAAGTTGCTTTGTCTCAGCAAAATTATGCTCATCTGCAGAAACTAAGCCAGTACCTACCAACATGACTGCAATTATAGCAAAAAATATTTTTCTCATTTTTTAAAATGAATTAACACCCTCCAACCATTCCTATTCCACTTGATGCACTAGACGCACCTTGAATTCTTGCAGGAATTGTTCCATGCATTTCATAGTTCATCTTCTCATTGTCTGTCCATCCAGTTGTATCTATTCTGCCAGAGCTAGTTTTTTCAGCTACTGCATTTCCAGTGAGGCTTGCCACTTTAAATGTTAAAAAAAGTACTGCCAAAAATAATACACCTATAATCACCCACATAAATGTATTTTTATTTGTTTCCATGTTTAGCATCCACCAACCATTCCGCCATATGATGCAGCACTTGATGTAACACCCTGTAATGCAGTACTTGCTCCTTGTACAGCTTCAATGCTTCCGGCATATGATCCAGCCTTGAAAGTTAAAAACAGTGCAACAACAAACAATGCCCCAATAACAATCCATAAAGTGATTCTTTTGCTCATCTTTCCATTACCTCCTTCTGATTTTTTTGATTCTTCATCATTATGTTTAAAATAATCTTTCTTGTCTAAATCTTTGCAGCATCCATCATCTTCTTTTGTTTTACAGCAGTCCATTTTTGCTCCTTATATCAAAAAGAGAAAAGGATGTAAGAGCATAAAAAAATAAAATAAAATTTTTCATCCTAACACCCCCCAACCATTTGTCCACTGCCGGATAATTGGCCCTGCTCAATACCCCTGTAAAGATTAGAAGCTAGGTTAATGTAGTTATTTGGATCAATCCCGTTTGCTTCCAATGCTTTTGCTTTCTGCTCATGTATTCCTGGAAAGAACAGAACTTTCCATTTCCCTAATTCAGATAATATCTCTTCATCAGCCATTTCCGGATGTTTTGTTAACAGGTATTTTGCCAAGCCCCTCATCGCATAACTATGTGCACAGCCGCATGCTCTCTCTCCGTTTGAGAATATAAGGGATTTTGCACCGCAGCAGTATTCGCATGCAATTGAGCCTCCAATCCTGATATATCTCTGCATTTGCTCACTGTTTAATTCCATGTCTTCATACTGTGATAATTTAGAAATTGTAGCCTCTGTAAGCCCTGGATTGCTCGGAGTGATGTAATCATATTTCACGCCTAATTCTGCTCCGTAAACTGCTGGTGTTCCTTTTGGAATTATTCCTGATGCAGAAACGCTTTCTATTCCCGTAGCAAGTCCCGTAGATTCAATGGACTTGGGTGCTGAGTAAATTCTGCCAATGTTAAATACTATTACCAAAGCTAAAATTGCTATTATCCCTAACTGCACATATAATTCAGTGTTGGTCTTCTCTTTTATTTCTTCTTTTTTGTTTTCAGTTTTCATGAAGTTTTTCAGGATATTGAAATATATAAGCACTTTTGTGAAACTAGTTTCAGTTGTAAAAATAGCAACATTTTTAAAGATAATATCAAAAAGGATAGTATGGAAAACAAGCATGTTGGATATTTGTTGCTGGGGGTTTCTATATTAGTTATTGTTATCATTTTCTTGTTTAATTCTACATTGAAGGAGATCGTAGTGAAAAGTTGCGGAGATGTTCATGCTTTATCATGTCCTATGAACCAGACTGTAAATGAGCAGACATATATTGCATTGGGTGTTGTTGGTCTGTTGATAATTGTAAGCCTTGTTTTAATATTTTCCAAGCCACAGAAAGAGATTATATTCAAGACAAGGACAATAGAGAAGAAAATTCCAAGGAAGAAAATAGATACGTCAGACCTCAAGCCAGAGGAGAAGGAAGTTCTTTCCTTGATAATTAACAATAAGGCAGTATTCCAGGCAGACTTGATTGAAAAGACAGGTTTTGGAAAGGCAAGAATGACAAGGATTATTGACAGGCTAGAAGGAAAAGGATTTGTAGAGAGGAAAAGAAGGGGCTTGACTAATGTTGTTGTGATGAAGGATTAAATCATTATATTTTTTCATTAATTTTAATCAAATTATCTAAAACAATTTTACTCAAAAATGCAACAAATTTCTCATCCTCTCTTTTTTTGGAAAGTTTTGTAAGGTTTAAATATTCATCTTTGCTTGCTTTATAAATGTTTATTAAGGGGAATTCAAAATTAAGCAGGCAGTAATTCACTAAAATTCTTGTTGTTCTGCTGTTCCCATCAAAAAAAGGGTGAATATGCTGAAACTCATTATGAACCCATCCGCTAAAAATTATTATTTCTTTTACTGTCCTGCATTTTTCATACTTTTTTTTAAAATCAGAGATAAATTCGTTTAATCTTGGTTTTAATATTCTGTAATCACACACTTCAAAATCTGGATTTCCCAGGATTATAACAGGAGCATCCCTTAATCTTCCATTATACTCATGCAAACCCTGCATTATAATCCTGTGAAGATCTAATATCCATTCTGGAGTTAATGGTTTTTTTAGATTTTCAAAGAGATAATTTATGGCCAAATCCATATTCTTAACTTCCAATATATCATTAAAATTCTTCTTTGGATATATTTTATGTTTTAGAAGTTTTATTGTTTCTTCCAGAGTTAAAGTATTGCCCTCTAAATAAGTGGTTGAATGAATAAAATCAAGCTTTAAACCCTCTTCTATATCTTTTATATAAAATCTGCTTTGTTTTTTTGATTTTTGTTTGTATTTTTTTAGCCCATTTTCAATTTTATTGAATACATCTTCTTCAATTATAAATTCCCTTTCTTTTACTTCTCCGCCAAAAAAATGAATAACATCTGTAAAAATATTATTCCTTAAAACTGAAAATGCAAATGGTTTCCTTGATTTTATAATAATAAAATTATATTTAATCAACCGATCAATATATTTCTTCAGTGTTGTAAGGTTGAATTGCTTAAAGTCTTTTATAAAAACAACATCTTTGCTGAGGCTTATTTCAAGTATATTAGACATTGTTTTATTAAGAAAGAAGTTATAATTTAAATCATGTTTGATGCAATAATCAATTATTTTGGCTAATAAATAGGCTTTTTCATTATTTATGTTGACATAACAAAGGTTATTCTCTTTTAAGATTAGTTTATCTCTTTTTAAAGAATTTATCTTAGCATAAATATTTGCATAATTGTGGTTTAGAGCTTTGGCTATATCCGTTACTTTAGATTTATTCTTTATTAGCTCTGCAAATATGTCATATTCAGTTACCATGTTAAATAATTGGTATTAATAGTATTTAAATCTTTCTATTAAATGACAACTATTTTTAATTAATTATTAAATTTTTCTATTAAATAACAATATTTATATAAATCTTTCCCCACAATTTAATTTTAAAAGGTAGGGGTAATTTGTATAAAAGAAGAGGATTATTTCTTCAGAGTTCACCAGCAATTTATACTAACTACTATTTTAAACTAACCTTTCCCCAAACTCTTCCATCGCTATTTTATTCACTTCATCAACAATATAGTTGCTCTCCAATGCAAATCCAATGTTATCGCCTGCAATCTTGAAATTATTAATTCCTATAACTTTTCCATCAGTATTTATCAAAGGCCCCCCCGAATTTCCTGGATTCAGTGCAGTGTCTGTCTGTATATATTCTCCTGAAGAGCCTCTTACTCTTCTATCGACAGCAGATACAATTCCCTCAGTGACAGAAAAAGACAATCCAAGAGGATTTCCTATTGCAATCACCTTCTCGCCTATCTTTACATTGTCTGAATCCTCAAACTCCAAATATTCATAATTGCCTGAAATCTTAAGCAAGGCTATATCTATCTCATCATTATATCCTATCAAAGTCAAAGACTTAGTCTCCTGATCAGAGGTTATTGCACCAGCATATCTTGCTCCTTCTATTACATGAGCATTTGTGACTAAATAGCCGTCATCAGTAATTATAAACCCGGTTCCCTGTGATATGTCTGTTTTTATTGAAACAACCCCCTTCACAGCATTCTCTATTATCCCCGAGAAATCAGTTGAAGTCTTGGCTTTTATTGAGCTTATCTGCTTTTCAAAGCTTGATTTTGTTTCAGTCAGGCTCTTTTGCGTCTCAATCAATGAATCAGACAGTTCATTGACATTGTTCTGCAGTTCCTGCTTTGCTGAATCAAGTTTATTATTAGTGTCTGAAATTTTATTGTTAATATCCTGCCTTGTTTCTGTTATGTAATTATTAGTTTGATTTATGCTTATTGCAAAATAAATGAATACAAATATCTGGATGGCGATTAATACTATTAATAATATTTTGTTTGGTTTGGTTTTCATGTTAAATTATTGCAGGTTTCATTCTCACATATGCATTCTTCACCTTGCTCACAGTTGCATGCTTCATTTGTGCATTCGCTTGGATTATTGCATGAAGTAGGGTCCTGTGTTCCTAATATTTCTGAATATATGCAAAATGTTCCATCATCTGCAGGACCATTACAGTTTCCATACTTGATGTAGTTGAATAATCCCGTAGCACTGAAAAATATGCTTGCAATTAATAATATTATGAAGATTACTGAAATTAACTGGAAATTCCTGTAAAAGAATAATCCTATATTAGGTAATCTCTTCATTATCTTTCCTGTCAGGTTTGCCTTTATCCTTTCATCTAATTGTGATTTGCATTTTCTGAAGGTGATTGTTCTTCCTATGCATTCCAAGGCATCTTTTGCCAGGATTCTATACTTTACGGAGAATATGCCTAATATTAATAGTACAGGAAGTGCAATGAAACAAAGTACCATAAAAGATTTAGAAATTTATTGTTTATTAAGTTTTTGAAAGAAACCTTTAAAAACAGTTCTATGGACTTAAATATTATATAGCGGAGTAGGGCAGTCAGGAGTGCCCGTCATGGTTTAGAATTAAAAAGCTAACCACGGTAGGGGCCCATAAAGGGCTGGGA
>Ga0209542_10001888_pt1 | contig 48364 bp, 56 predicted proteins | sample RifCSPhighO2_01_FD_184028 | JGI IMG/M metagenome (GOLD analysis project Ga0209542, IMG submission 184028) | Soil microbial communities from Rifle, Colorado - Rifle CSP2_plank highO2_0.1 (SPAdes) (version 2) | ecosystem: Environmental > Terrestrial > Deep subsurface > Rock core/Sediment ...
CTTTTTCTCGTGTACGGAGAGAAGGTGGCTTTTCCGCTCGGGACCGAGAAGCACCTTTTCAATCGCAGAAATGAGGTCATGCTGACCAACTTTTTTCCTGTTCGCCCGCGCGGCACAAATCGCCGCCTCGTTCATGAGCGAATAGAGGTCGGCGCCGGAAAAGCCCGGGGTGCGCTCCGCGATGACGTGGAGGTTCACTTCTTCGGTAAATGGTTTCTTTGTGGCGTGAATAGTTAAAATCGCCTCGCGGTCGTGAATGTCAGGAAGGTCAAGGATGACGCGCCGGTCAAAACGCCCGGGGCGCAGAAGCGCCGGGTCCAGGACGTCCGGCCTGTTTGACGCAGCAATGACGATCACCTTTTCGTGCGGCTCAAACCCATCCATCTCCACGAGTATCTGGTTTAAGGTCTGCTCACGCTCGTCGTTTCCGCCGCCCACTCCCGCACCGCGCACGCGGCCCACCGCGTCTATCTCGTCCACAAAAATAATCGCTGGTGCGGCGTGCTTCGCCATGTGGAAAAGGTCGCGCACGCGCGATGCTCCCACACCGACAAACATTTCCACAAACTCCGAGCCGGAGATAGAAAAAAATGGCACGTGCGCTTCGCCCGCAACCGCGCGAGCAATCAAAGTTTTTCCCGTTCCCGGGGCACCCATGAGAAGTACGCCCTTGGGAATCCGCGCGCCGATGTCCAAAAACTTTTTCGGGTTTTTCAAAAACTCCACGATTTCTTCAAGTTCTATCTTTGCCTCTTTCACCCCTGCGACATCCTTAAACGTCACCCGCTCGCCCTTGTCGTCCGGATAGCTCACCCGCGCCTTGGACTGCCCGAAGGTAAAGGCCTGCATGCCTGCGCCCTTCGCCTGTCGCGTAAGAAGCCAGAAGAAAAAGAGGAGAAAGACGACGGGGATGAGGAACGGCAAAATCTGCACCATCCAGTAGCCAAATCCTTTCGGATTTTTCACGACAAGATTTATGCGCGAGAGTATCTCTCCGGTCACCCCGTAGTTTGCAAGCGTCTCGGTGAGTGTTGATTCAAGCTCTTTCTTGGACTCTTTCATCACCTCGTCGGTGTAGAGTATTTCAAGTTTCTCGCCCGCAACCACCACTTCTTTCACTTTCCCCGATAGAATGTCCGCCGAAAGTTCTGAAAGCGATATCTCTGCCACTTCTACTTTATTTTCCTGAAAAAGAGAAAAGGCAGTGAGTATGAGGAGGAAGGCAAGAAATGCCGTGAGGAGGTTCGGAAGAAACTTCCCGTTCTTGGAAAGTTTGGGGATACCTCCAAAAGGCATCTTTCTGTTTTTTCCTCCTGTCGCATTCATAGTAGTGAGATTCTACAACAAAAAATATGAAAAAGAAAGCCTCCTGCCGAGGAGCAGGCAAAAGCCCATTTCTCGTGTTATAATTGGCGTCTATGGCGCTTTTAGAGAACAAAATGATACGGCTTGAGTACGAAATCCTTGAAACATTTGACGCAGGGATAGAGCTCTTAGGCCCCGAGGTGAAGTCGCTCAAAGGAAGCCGCGGCTCCCTTAAAGGTGCCTACGTCGTCGTCCGCGGCGGGGAAGCGTTTCTCGCGGGAATGCAGATTCCCCCGTATCAGCCGGCAAATACCCCCAAGGGGTACGACGAGCACCGCCTCCGCCGTCTTCTCCTGACAAAAAAAGAGATCGTACGCCTTTTGGGGCTTGAAAAAGAGAGGGGCTTGACAATTCTACCACAAATGGTGTATAATAAGGGGGATAAAGTGAAAGTGAGGCTTGTCGTTGTACGAAAGCTTAAAAAACACGACAAGCGCGAGCTCCTTAAAAAAAGAGAAGCGAATCGTGAGAGCGAGCGTCTTCTCAAGAGCGAACACTAAACGTCTACCGCGTTTGACGCGGCGGCCGCTCCCCTTCACCCAAAACGATGCCGCGCGTCATTTTACAAGAAATGACGCGCGACCGTGCGATATTCTCTTTCGCACCTGCACAAGTACTTTACACATTCATAATAGTGCAGTCGGCGCAAAAAGTAAATCGGCGTTTCGTTTTGGGTGAAGGGGGGTGATCGGCATAGACAAAGAGTTTCTTCTATACTACGCACGCAGAGCTTCGGTGACTCTTTAATCCGCCGAAAACAATAAGTGCAAACTTATTTTCAAAAGCGAAATCAGTTGTCTCTCCGTATTTTGCGGCGAACGACTTCGCTTTCGCCCGCGCATAAAGCCCGAGCGACGTCCGTCTTTTTGAGTTCTCATAAAAAAGTACGGGTGTAATACCATGAGGATAGGAGCGCGGACTGTTCCGGCCGCTCTCCGAAACAAAGGGGCTCGGCTCCGCACTATTTTGCGCGTTTAGAGGTACGTGGCTTAAACAAAAATAAACCCGCTATGCGTGTAGACCTACTATAGATTTCTTTTTGCACGGCGGTTCGATTCCGCCCATCTCCACTAGCCAACACAAGCCCGCCTTCATGGCGGGTTTTGTGTTGGGTATTTTTCGTAAACGCTATCGCCTATCCGAAATTTCGTACCAGTCAATGTTCCGCGTGAGATACATGACTGTACTTAGAATCGCGAACAGGAAAACCGAGCCAAAGATGAGCGAGAGTTCGTCAAGCTGAAGCAATACGTAAAGATACGCATACAAAGCCACGAGAAGCGCCGCGATTATGCCAGCCCTCTTTTTTGCTTTTAACACCGACGTGCAGTACGCCGTGATGAGGCCCGTTACCGCGACCACAGAGGCGAGATATGCGTACAAGAAACCAATAGTTTCTGAAAGGGAAAGCAGGAGCAAATAGAACAGGGCTATTGCAAACCCTACCAATAAATAACTCATCGGGTGAATCCGCAGTTTTGCCAAAACTTCAAACATGAAAAACGCAAGGAACGTGAGTGCGATGAACAGTATTGAATATTTTATGGACCTGTTCACCTGCGTGTACAAATCAACATCTTGGTAGAGCGCGACACCGAAGGTTGATTTCTGAACGTTTTCCGCGATAGTCGCATTCGGGACTTCCTTGGCGCCAAGCCACGACTGCTCCAACGACCGTCCGAATGACGAGACGGCCCAGCTCGCCGTGAAGCCCGCCTTATCCAATTTTCTTTCCTTGGGAAGAAACTCCCCGGTAAAACTTGGCGCCGGCCAGTCAGAGCTCACTTGTACCGTAGTAGATTCGCCGAGCGGAACAAAGTTTAGACCCTCGCTTCCCCGAAGCGAGAGCGCGAAAGAAAAGGGATATGCTTTCTGAAACTGATTGACCGTTACCGAGGTACTTATGCCCGTCTCTCCCAGAACGACGCTTGATACGCCCGGCTCAAAGGCGCTCTTTTTGTTGTCCCACATGAGCGCCGCGTTTGCATCAATTCCTCGGGTGTCCGGAATACTCATTGAGAGGCGCGCTTTGTTCCACTGGACAGAGCCTGGAATCCCGTTTATATCAACATCATTGAGATTAAAAGTTCCGCTCCCCGCGATGGTGCTGGTGTATACACCGGCGTCAAAAATACCCCGCGACAATACTTCTGCGTCAAGAGAAACGTCGTAGTCAAGCGCCTCCGGCAAAAGGAACACCAATTCTTCTTGAAGAATCCTCTCTCCGCTCGCGGTGGTTATAGAAGTCCGTACAGGAATGGTGAGAACCGGCCCGCTTACCGTCTGCTCCCGACTCCACTTTGTGGCGATTTCTGCGACTGCTTCGTCCGCCCTACTGGATCGGTCCTCAACCACTCCAAGAACAAAGAGGGTCGCTGCCCAAGAAACACCCATGATGAGGGCGATGATAACAAGCTTTGAAAAAAGCGTGTGTGTCTTTATTAAAGTGTCGGCACTGTGTTGCATATTCCCCCTTTAGTGTATAGAACTCGGCCGTGGAGCGGAAAGTAGCTCGCGTCAAAGAAACCCACACGCCAATCTCTATGTCGCGTGTACGGTTTCTAAAAATAGAAAAGCCCCTCGCGAACAGGGGCTTTAGTAGCGTTTGAATCTGTCTGCACCCGAGGGAGGTCCATGCCTGAATGGGTGGATCGGTTCGGCAGAATAGTCGGGGGTGTATCGTGTGCAAACGCACTGCTCTTGGGTGCATGTGCCGGTTTCTGGGTCATGCTCGTGTGCCCGATGAGAACACCTACTGCACGGATACTGCCTAGTGTCCATGACCATTTTTTCTCCCTTGAAAAAACTCTGAGTGTCTCTGCGTATTATCTACATGTATTATATACCCTAATTCAGGCAGTGTAAAGCGGCCTCACAAAAATTTGACAAGACTAAAATTTATTGTAAATATACGCCGCAGAGAAACGCGGAAAGATTCTTTCCAACGAAAGGGGACCATCCACATGAAAACCCAAAAACCGACAAAGAAACTCGTCCCGTGGTGTTCATTCACCCACACTACCCCCTCTCACTCTCGCATTGAGGTGGAAGAGTGGTGGGACGCAACCAAGGTAACGATTGAACAAGTCACTGCCCAATGGTATGCGGAATACGACCCACGGGGGTACTTCACTCAAGTGGAAAAAATCGGGAATACCTATCAAGTTGCCACAAGATGGATTCTCGTGACAAAAATGACTCGCTCCGCCTCCTGCGACTAGCGGACACAGGCTCAAAACCAAAAGCCCAACCACGCCAAACGTGGTGGGGCTTTTTTACAGCCAAAAATCGCGTTCTCTGCGAGCCGGAATGGAATTTTGAGATAGGCTCTCTAAGACATATCCTCGCTAGCACATACATATTGACCATACGCTCTGCCTGACATACCATTTCCTAGAGAAATTGCTCCAGATAAAGAGACGAGGTGGGACAATGACCTGCATTGCAATCGTGACTGACGGAAAGAAAACAGTAATCGGGGGAGACTCGGCGGGGGTTGCTGGATACAGTCTCGCCGTGCGCAAGGATACGAAGGTCTTTACAAAGAAAGACGCGTCGGGAGTACCGTGGCTTTTCGGTTTTACTGACAGCTTCAGAATGGGCGAACTCATTCAGTTTGAGCTGAAGTTGCCAAAAATGACCGAGAAAGACAGGAGAAACCCTTACCGACACATGGTCAAACACTTTATCCCAGCTACAAGAAAGTGTCTCTCCACGGGTGGGTTTACAAAAATAAAAGATAACCGAGAAAGGGGTGGGGTCTTTGTCGCGTCTGTGCTCGGAAAAATATTCGTCATAGGCAGCGACTTCCAGGTTGAAGAACCGCAGTACCCGTTTCACGCAATCGGCTGTGGAGGGGATATCGCTCTCGGGTCTCTCTACACATCTGTGCTCGAAAAAGATCTCGTAAAACGAGTGCGGACGGCGCTTGAGGCAGCCCAAGGATTTTCTGCCGGAGTACGCGAGCCATTCATCATCCTCGCGTCCTCATAACAGAGCATTACTTCCGCACTATTCGCGAGAAAGAAGCATAAAAAAGCTCCCGTTCGTCCATGCGTGGATGAAGGGGAGCATTTTGTGGAGAAGCGTTCATATCCTAAACACGTTTGCAATTGGATAGATGGAAAAAATCCCAACACCTCTCTTCTTCATGAGCTTGTACGTCGCATGGGATTGCTCCCCGATGAACGGATGGTGTCGTCTGCAGAGAAAAATCACTTTCCCCGCGAAAGAGTTCGCCGTGTCGTTGATATCCACGGCGACCATCTCCGCCTCAAAATAGGCGGTCTCCCCACACACATCGTCCAGGGGGCCTTTATACGTACACGTCTTGTAGACGTCCGTTTTCAGCACATCGCTTACCGTTTGACCGGCCTCGCGAAGAAATGCGCTTGCCCGACGCACCAACCAGAAGAAAAGCAGAAAAAAGAAGATGACTGCCGTGATGACAGAGAGCGCCCCTACGACGAAGTCGCCATCCACTGTGCCCGCCATTGCATATAGAACGAAAGATGCTGCCGCGACAACGATTATTACGAGAACAAAAATGAGGAGGCGCGAAGATTTCGGCTTCATACATCCGCTCCGCAAGAGGGGTTACCATGAGAATCTCTACGGCGAGAATACCTTTAAAATAAATCTATGTCAAGTGTTTGTTTGACTTCTTAGTATATATATGTTAGCTTGCACGCAGAGGGTGTGTTCTGTCGTACCGTGTAAAAACCACTCAACAAGGAGGACCAGATGAGCGTTTGGACACATGTGTCAGGAGTTTTGCGGCTTGGTCGTCTGGATTTATTAGACGAACAGCCAAACGAGGAAATTATCCCGGTGGTAAAAGAAATTTTGGGCGACACGATTTCCTGGAAACACGACGAGGGTGCGTGGAATATATGGCTCAAAAGCGAAAACAAGGTGCCCGGTGGAGACGAGGGTTCAATCCAATACAAGATTACCCAGGAAGAAGAAATATCGGGCATTGTAGTCGTATTTTGGGGAGACCTCCGGGGAAGAGGGAAAAGGGATTCCCAAGAAATCAAAACCTGGTTTTTGGGAGTTTGTGAGAAATGGCAAAAAAACGAGGACGGCGGCTTTGGTGTCAACTCCGCTCTTATGGAGATTCGTTGTTCGGATAGCAACGAGCTGGAAATCTGTGTCGCGCAAGACCCCTTTCAAGAAGAATCCCCAATCATTTTCAACTCCCTCACCGTACCCGCGGTGTTGTAACTCCCCAAAAACGCACTCGCATGCGTGAATACCTCCTGACACGCAACCGCCCACCTCGCACGCGAGGATGGGCGGGTTTTTTGCATACTTTCTCGCTACTGTTTCTTCGGAGCATCCTTAAGCGAAAATTCTACCCCATCGCCGAGTTTAAGATTGTTGTCATTGAAAAACCCCGCGTTCACTTCAAGCACATACTGCGCCAAAAAGTCGTTTACATAACTATATTCTGGGTACGACTCGGGCGGGACATCGGTGATGAAATCAATAATCTTTTTGTCTTTCCCTATCCAGATGATATCCAGAGGGAACAGCATATCTTTCATGCTGTGCACATAAAAGTGCGGGAGTGGGTAGACGTAGAGCATCCCTTCGTCCGCGCGAAGTGCCGGAATGCCGCTCAAGCCCTTGGCATGCTCCTCCTGTGTTCGCGCCACGCGCATTCTCATCGTCGTCTCTCCTACTGTGACAAGAGTCCCCCGATGAAAGAGGGAGAAAAGAGACGGCGGTGATCGAAACCCCCCGAGCGCTAAGTCTACTGCGCCGAGAAGGGACATGCGGGGGGCTACTGCACCCTCGGCAAACAGAAGCCACGTTCCCGAGAGTGTGAGCACCATAACCGTTGCGAGCACTGTAACACGAATAGACATACTGATTTTTGAGTATACCACACAGGCCGTTTCCGTCCCTTTTTTCATGATACAACAAGAACCCGCTATTTTATTTCTGTCCAAGTGGTATGCCTAAAAAATATATGGTAGGGTGAAAACGGAAATGAAAGAACTTTGCACACACTGAAAACCTAGCGGAGGGGGTATGAGAAAAATTGCCTTGCCGCGGCTTCGTTTCCTGCGGACAACACGGAGTATACAAACGTGCATATACTACCTCGGGAAAATGATCTTCGCGCGCACACAGGTCGTGGTACGCGGTGCCTGCCATTTGGACGCGCTCCATGGGAATGCCATCTTCGCGCCCAATCATGCAAACGAACTTGACACTATCGTCTTGTGCCTCGCGCTTGATGCGGCACAAACACTCCACGAGCGCATCCCCATTTTTTTTATGTCGCGGGAAAAAAAGTTCTATGACGACATGGGGTTCTTCAAGGCGTTGGTCTATGGAGGGTTTCTTTTCCGCCTTCTTGGTGCGTACCCGGTAACTCCCCGAGACGAGCGCACCGAGGAAACACGCAAGAACACGCTCCGTACTCACCGCGCGCTCCTCCGAAGTGGGCGCTCAATTGTCATCTTCCCGGAAGGCACCCGCACGGAGACCGGCGAGCTCCTTCCTGCAAAAGCAGGGGTGGCAATTCTTTCCGAACAGTCAGGCATACCGGTCATTCCGGTTGCGATTGAGGGGACATTCGGTCTCTCGTTTAGCAACTTTCTCCGGGGGAAGAAACGAATTAGGGTTATCTTCGGAGAGCCGATTCGTTTCCATGCAGTGGGCGATACTCCTGACACCTCGCCTCTTGGAAAAGAGGCGTACTTGAGAAAAGCGGCCTTTGTACTGTCCCATGTGCGCGGGCTTTTGGAACGGCGCGCGCAAGAAGAAAAATGACGGCCCGATGTGCATCACGCTTCATCGGGCCGTTTTCTGTTTTTTAAAAATACCTCTCGCTCACGCTCACAAAGAATCCCGGCGAGTGCAGACGCACCCACCGGGACAAAACCTCCCTTCACATATCCAGAACCCACCTATTTTGACGCAAAAGGCGCACGTGGCACCACTTCCTGAATCACCGTCACATCGTGCGGACGCAGTTCCACTGCCGCCGCCTGTGTGAGGCGTTCAAACCGCGCGTTCTTCTGAAGTGTTGCGAGCGAGTCCGCTCCTACGGCGGTCATCCCCCGCTCCAAACCACCCAAATACTCTGCGAGCACGGAAGCAACCGTCCCCTTGACTGGCACCGCCGCTTCCACCCCCTCGGCAATCACGACTTTCCCGTCAAACTTACCACCCTGCACGTAACGGTCTGCATTGCCCACTATCGCGCTTGCTGACCCCATGCCACGGTATATTTTCATACGCGTGTTACCGACAATGACAACCATCCCTGGCACCTCTTCCGTCCCTGCGAGAAGATTTCCGAGCATCACGGTGTGTGCTCCTGCGGCGAGCGCAAGCGTGATGTCGCCTGAAGACCTGATGCCGCCGTCTGCGCACACGGGCACACCTGACCCACGGGCGGCGCGTGCCGACCAATAGATTGCAGAGAGCTGTGCCCTCCCGACACCAGTGACCGTCCCCGTGATGCAAATGGACCCGGCGCCCTGACCTACCTTGAGGCCGTCTGCACCGGCGTCTATGAGCGTCCGTGCCGCTTCTTCTTCAGAGATATTGCCCACCACAACATCCGTATCCTGAAAGCGGAATTTCAGAGCACGGAGCGTTTCAAAAACGGAGACAGTGTTCGCATGCGCCGTGTCTATGACAAGCACATCTACTTTTTTTTCCACGAGAAGCGCCGCACGGGAAAGCGCTCCTTCACCAACACCGATTGCGGCACCGACACGCAAATTACCGTTTCCATCCGTGTTGTACAACCCACCCGCTGCGATGCGCTTCAGGTCGGAGTAAACATAGATGCCAACAAGCTCGCGTTTTTCGTTCACGAGCGGCAGAATTTTTTTCTGGTTATGGCGGAGGAGCTCGTACGCATCGGGAACCGTTATCCCCTCTGTGGCAGTGACGAGTTCTCGGACACCCTTCATCACCTGCCCCACTGTCTGTGCCCCATCCGAATACCCAAAATGGTCACCCGTGATGAGTCCGATGAGCCGCCCAGCGGAGTCAAGAACGGGGAAACTCGTAAAGCGGTATCCTTTCTCTTCCCGCCACCTGCGCACCTCATCAATGGTTTGACTTGTATTTCTGATGCAGATGGGTTTCTCGATGCGTGCATTCGTAAAGAACTTCACGCGATCAACTTCATTCGCCTGCGCCTCCGGGGTCATGTTGCGATGGATGATGCCGATACCTCCCGCCATCGCCATGGCGATGGCCATCTCATGCTCCGTCACTGTATCCATCGCGGCGCTTGCAACCGGTATGCGCAACGAGACATTGCGGGAAAACCGTGTCGAGAAAGACACGTGTCCGGGCAGAACGTTTGAAAACTGTGACCGGAGACGAACGTCCCCAAAAGAGAGTCCGATCCGGTCGCGTTCCATCACCGCGAAAAAGTCGTCCGTATCTCCCATCTCCGTGCTTAGGCAATGCGTCTTCTCATGCCTCTCATCCATATACGCCCCTCTTGGCTGTGCACTATGATAACGAACACGACGAACTTCTTGACACATAATACAAAACATTTCAAGAAAATCAAGTCCTTGTAATCTGGGGACATAAAGGGGGCTTGCGCGAAACCAAAAACCCTGCTATACTCTGCCCTGTAGAGAACGGCGGGAAAAGTATCCGCCACCACCTCTCAATCACGAGATGTCTATACGATATAACAGGAACGACAGAACAAGGATCAATCACCAAATCCGTGCCGCAGAGTTGCGCGTGGTTGACGCAGAAGAAGGCAACCTCGGCGTTATGACGCGCGAAGACGCGCTCAAAAAAGCAGAGGAACGGGGTTTGGACCTCATAGAAATCTCTCCGAATGCCACTCCACCTATTGCGAAGATAATGGACTTTGGAAAGTACCAGTACGAACAGAAGAAAAAGAACAAGACGAAGGGACACTTTACCGAAACAAAGATACTGCAGGTAAAAATTGGTACGGGGGAACACGACCTTGCGCTCAAAGCGAAACAAGCATCCAATTTTTTGAAAGAAGGCCATCGGGTCAAGATAGATTTGTTTCTTGCGGGGCGCGCAAAGTACATGGAAAAAACATTTCTTTCCGAACGCCTTGAGAGAGTGCTCCATCTCATTACCGTTGAATATAAAGTCGCCGATGGACCGAAAAAGAGTCCGAAAGGCCTGTCGGTGGTGATAGAGAAGAAATAGCCTAGCCGTAAGTCATAAGAACAACAAATCAGGATCTTCTTACAACTTACAACTTACCGGTATGTCAGGAAAAACAAACAAGTCATTTACGAAACGGCTGAAAATCACCAAAACGGGGAAAATTCTTTCTCGGAGGAGCGGCATAAACCATTTCAAAGCAAAAAAGAGCCGATCAAAACAGCTGGGGAAAAAGCGACACGGCACGCTCATGATGAGTAATAAAGAACGCGCGCGCTTCCTTAATTAACGAGGTTCTCAATAATTCTTATTTTTTATTTTCCTAGTGCCCCTTACCTAGCCACCTAATACTAACGCCCAACAGTATGACCCGAGTAAAACGAGGAACAACTGCATTGCGACGGAGAAAAAGTACCCTTGCATTGGCCAAGGGGTATCGTAACGGCCGCAGCTCCAAAGAACGCGCGGCGCGCGATGCCATACTCCACGCAGGAGTGAGAGCATTCAACGACCGCCGGAAAAAGAAGCGGGTGTTCCGCACCTTGTGGCAGATTCAAATTAACGCCGCGGCAAGAATACACGGATTTTCGTACTCTACGTTTATGCATGCGCTTAAAGTAAAAGGCATCGGCTTGAACAGAAAGATGCTCGCCGAGATAGCGCAGAAGAGCCCTGAAACCTTTGAAAAGATTGTTGACGGGGTACGCGCGTAAGCGAGACTCCCTACCACCAAAAACCCCCGGCTTCTGCCGGGGGTTTTTGGTATCATCTACTCTTGTGCCAAACGGCTTGATTCATAAAGATAGCTATACTGCGCCTTCTCGCGGCGGACAAGCTCTATGACGCGTGCGACAAGAGCCTTGGGGTCAGAGTCAAAGACGATTTTGTCATTCGGGCGGTGCCCTTTCTCTATAATCATTTTTATCACCTCGTCCGTTTCCCAATCGCCCTCAAGTATACCGATGGGCTTTCTGTCCTCAAACGCGACAGTAAACTCGTTGATGGTGCCGATTCTTCCGCAACCCACAAATACCGCATCGGATGCCCGCGTGAGAAGCAGGTTTCTCCCCGAATAACCAAACCCTGTGTATTCTATGACGTCCAGATAATCCACGGGCAGTTTGTAGACCTCAATGTGCTCCCGTTCTGATGCGGCAGGAGAAATGCCGATGGAGAAGCCGCCTTCTTCTTTGGCACCAATGGTCGCCCAGAGTGGAAACCCTGTCGTCGCACCCGTAATAAGCACTGCATTTGCACGCACTATTTCTCTCCCGAGTGCTTTCGCAAGTTCAAGCGCATTCGGGCCGCAGTTTCCGGTTTCCGCCGCGCCGGACACGCAGAGTTTTAGTTTCAGGTGACTGTGTTTCGGATTCAGTTGGTTCTCCATATATTAAAAGTATACCGTAGTTTGTATATCGTATATAGTATGTAGAAAAATCCCAATGTCCAAACCCCAATGACCAATTTTTGATTTAGGATTTTAGTAGAAAAATCCCAATGTCCAAACCCCAATGACCAATTTTTGATTTAGGATTTTAGTAGAAAAATTCCAATGTCCAAACCCCAATGACCAATTTTTGATTTGGGATTTTATTGGACATTGGTCATTGTGGTTTGGAATTTATCTTAGAATTCCAGTTCCACGCTATCCCCCTCCTGCGGTGCTTCTGCGCGTATCCCTACGTAGTCGCGGAGTCGCTGGGCGAAGAAGGCTCCGGTCTTTGGTTCGCTGTTGATGACAAACACCGTTTTCACTGTGTCTGCGACCCCCACCGCAAACTGGAGGAGCCCCTCCATATCCGCGTGCGATGAGTAGCCGGACACTTTTTTCACCTGTGCACGCACTCTCACCCGGCTCCCCAAGATATCCACCTCTCGCGCCCCTTCTTCAAGCGCGCGCCCCGTAGTGCCGGGTGCCTGGTACCCCACGAGAAAAAGGATGGTTGTGGGGTCGGCGAGATATTTCTTTTCATGGAAGACGATTCTCCCGCCGTTGGACATCCCCGAACCCGCGATAATGATTTTCGGATTCGGAGTTTTTTCTATGCGGGAGGATTCGTCTCTCGTAAGCGTCTGCGTAAGGCCGGGGAACGAGAAAATGGCATCCCCTTCTCCCACACTTTTTTTCAAGAACCCGCGGTATTTCTGATAGACACCGGTCGCACGTATCGCAAGCGGTGAATCCAGAAACACAGGCAGATGCGGAATGCGCCGTTCATCTACCATGGTTTTAATTTCAAAAAGCATTTCCTGTGTGCGTTCAATGGAGAATGCGGGAATGAGAAGCACACCCTTTGCCCTTACTGCTTCTTCAATGATATCTTCCAGTTTCTCCCGTCGCGTTTCCTTGTCCTCATGCGGCCTGTCGCCATACACCGCCTCCATCACGAGATAGTCCGCCCGTGTCAGCGGTTCTGCGTCGGGAAGAATCGGGTCGGGAGTGTTTCCCAAATCCCCGGTAAATACAATCGTCTTGCCGCCCCGCATACACTCCACCATCGCAGAACCAAGAATATGCCCCGTGTTTTTGAGCTCTGCAGTGACGCCACCCCCAAGTACCACCTCTTCGTGGTAAGGAATCGCCCTCCAGAGCGAAAGCGCCCTATCCACATCGGCATGTGTATAGAAACCGTCACGTCCGCCCTCTTCGCGCCCGTGTACATCTATACCGTCCCGCAAGATGAGCTCTGCGAGGTCTTTTGTCGGCGCGGTGGAATAAATCGTTCCACGAAACCCCTCCCGCACGAGCAGAGGAATGCGCCCTGTGTGGTCAAGATGCGCGTGGGTGATAAAAAGCGCCTCTACTTCCTTTGGATTGTAGGGGAACTTCTCTTTATTCTTCGCCTCTTCGCCATCCATCGCACCTTGAAAAAACCCGCAGTCAACGAGAATCTTCGTCCCTCCCGTATCAAGGAGAAAGTTTGAGCCCGTCACCGTGCCTGCGCCGCCGTGAAATGTGAGTCGTGTAGCCATATCAAAAAATTCCAATGACCAACCCCCAATGACCAATCAAATTCCAAGCCCCAATAACCGATTTTTTGGGATTTTTTGGTTTGGGATTTTGTTGGACATTGGTCATTGGAGTTTGGGGTTTTTTCATAATTTATTCATTTTTTCCCTGCTTCTTAAAAACAAAAGCGCCGCGAGAAGCCCGCCCGCCGTGTCGGTAAAGAGGTCACAGATAGTATCGCTTAGGTACCCCACATCGCCCGAGAGAAGCGGGTCAGTCACCACTTCAAACACTTCCCATCCGACGCCCACAAGAAATGCCGCAACCATTCCTGCCCAATACACATAGGTGTTGCTTCTTTTAGAGCCTTTCGCAAGGAGCCAGAGCGCCATCCCTCCCACCCACAACCCTCCGAGAAAATGCGTCACGATATCAAACCACCACAAAGACCAGTACCCGAGCGCATAGATTCCCCAAAAATGTCCGAGCGCTATTCCCGCAAGTACTACAAAAAGAAAAAGAAACCAGCCATCTTTGAGCATTGCTTCAGTATATCATAACAAAAAATCACTCCGATTCCGGAATGATGTTTTGAAGAGTTACCGAAGAATATAGTCCAGCGAAAAACAAGGGGGGTGTCCGCAGGGAGATGCCTCCGAACGAATCGGCAGACAATCCCGATATAGGACTCCCAGTGTATGAAAATTATTGGACATTACTCCAGTAACCCTCACTGATTGTAACATACTTTTTGGAGAAAAAAGTGTCACGCGGGCCAACAAAAGAAACCACCGTCATTTGACGGTGGGTGTGGTGGCCTTGGGTATGTTGTAATACCAGTAAACAATCCATACTGCTCCGATCAAACCGATGTCTCGCGGAATAGTCAAACCGAATGCTTTGGACAGGGCGAGGATCACCAACATAATCACGGCACATCCGCCTAGGCCAACAACGACGAATGCCGTGGTCGGCATCTTTCTTACAAGCGAATTCATGGTGTTTCTCCAAGGTTGATTTTGATTCAGAATCTAACCATAGCATAATAGATTTTCAGAGAGTTTTTGTCAACTTGACTTGACATCTACAACAAAATATGATACAATTGCCTCAGTAAATTGAGACTATCTCTTCTGTCCTTTTCGCTTCATTCCCAGTCGGAAAACGCCTAAAAAGGAGGTCTTCGGATGGTCGCGATTCTTGACGCACTTCACCGTACTCTTCACCGTTCTCTGGAACATCCGTTCTTCAGATTCCTCCTGAGCATCCTCCTTTTCATGAGCTCCGTGGCGCTCGTGTCGGATTTGTGGACCTCGCTTACTGCGCCGAGCGTGGAAAGAATCTCCCCCACCATGTGGGCCGTCTTCGCCCTCATTCACGGGGCAGTGGCACTTGAAGGAATCAGGCTGAGGAGCGTCGCGATGTTCTATGCCGGTTTCATCTTGAGCGCCACCAGCATCGTGGCCGCTCTTGTGCGGGGGTGATGGCCCTCGCGTACTAAGCCCATTCTGTCATACACGACAGAATGGGCTTTCTCTTTTCTATGGGGCGTAGAAGATGCGCTGGCGTGTCTTTATTCGCTATCAATACTGTGCCGCTTGTAGGAGTAGATGGGCGGGTTTTTCCCGAACCAAAAGGAGATTTCGTGTGCCGCTTCTTCTGGGGTTTCTGAGGCATGGACGAGGTTCATCACCGCGCGCTTCTCGCTGTTCGCGATTGCCGGAGAATCCGCAGAGAAGTCCCCGCGAATCGTGCCCATGTCTGCAAGAGAAGGAATGGTGGGGCCTGCAATTTTTCGCACCATATCTACCGCATGCACTCCCTCTACAACCATGCGCACAAGAGGGGCTGATGTCATGTAGTCTACAAGCCACTTCCGCACCATGGGGCCTATTTTTTCCGCATCGTCCGTGCCAAGCTCCGCCACGGGGTCTATGCCATATTTGTTGTATGTGGAAAGCGATTTCTCGCCAAGACGGTGAATCCACGCGGGGTCCTTCGGATAGTGGTCGTTAATCTGCGCCGCCGTGGGCTGAAACATTTCAAGCGCCACGATTTTCAAATCGCGCTGTTCAAACCGCCTGATGATTTCCCCGACAAGCCCTTTCCTCACGCCATCGGGCTTCACCATGACAAATGTTCTCTCTCTTTTGAATCGGTCTATGGACATGGTAAAAAATTTAATAAAGACCAAACCCCAATACTCAATGCCCAACAAAACCCCAAACCATAAGTCTCAAAAATCGTTCATTGGAGTTTGGGGCTTGGGACTTGATTGGGAATTGGGCTTTGGTCATTGGGGATTTTTATTGAGTGAATTAGACCTTTTTATGATGATTTAGGGGTAGTATACCTATTTCTAATCTCCTCTTCAACCTCGGTGCGAGAACGGCCGTATTTCATATACGACTGATCGCGGAGCGCGGCAACGCCCTCGGTATCGCCCTTCTCCGGAGGAATGAGGACGAGGCTTGTAGGCTTCATGGGGCGACCATTCGCAAGAAGCTTCGCGTACGCATTAAAGTTATCCAGGGCCAAAAGGTCGCGCGCCGCGAGCGCCGGCTCAAACTGCTTCTCCAAAAACTCTGCGTCATCCGCCCCCACACGAAACACCGCCATGGACCCCACGTTCCCAAACACCGCGTCCTTTATCTTCTCTTCAAGCTGGGCGATGAACTGGTGCGCCATCGTAAGCGAAAGCTTGTACTTCCGCGCCTCGGAGAGAATGGTGGTCACCGAATCCGTGGTGATGTTCTGGAACTCGTCTATATAGAGATAAAAGGGTGGCAAAGAATCCCTCGGCGCATCCACGCGGGAAAGCGCCGCCATGAGAATCTTTCCGACAATGATGAGCCCCAAGAGATGCGCATTGATGTCCCCCAAACGCCCCTTCGCGAGGTTTACCAGGAGAATCTTCTTTTCGTCCATGATTTTTCTGAAATTGAGGGAGGACTTCTCCTGCGCGATGATAGGGCGCAGGAAGTCATTTGCCATAAACACATCAAACTTGCTCGTGATGTAGGGCACGATGTTTTCAAGCGCTTGCTCGCCCCCCGCTTTTTCCGCGATTTCTCTCCAAAACTGCGCGATGAGAGGATTTTTCGCGCGTGAAAGCTTGAGTTCGCGGAATGTCTTGTCCGAAAGCACGCGCGAAATATCCAAGAGCGTACTGCCGGACGCGGGGTCTTCAAGGACAAGGAGCGCGGCATTTCTGAAATACTGCTCAAACATCGGCCCCATGGACTCCGGCACCGCGCCGTAAAGTTTCTGAAAAATGCTGAAAAGCTCGTTTACGACGAAAGTCTTCTGCTCCGGATACCGCTCGTCTATCTCAAGCATATTGAGCCCGATTGCACGCTCGGTGTAGGAAGGGTCAAAATAGATAACGTCTTCGCGCCGTTCGGGTGGGACGAGTGCAAGCACGTCCAAGATATCGGAACCATGCGGGTCTATCATGCACACCCCTTCTCCTTTGCGCATGTCGTGCACTATCATGTTTTTCAAGAGCGTTGTTTTTCCCGTGCCCGTTTGTCCGATGCAGTAGAAGTGGCGAAGCCGGTCTTCCTTGCCGAGATAGACTTTCGTCTCAACATTACGATGAGTGTTCATCCCCAAAAGGGTGCCTTCCTTTGGCGCCTCCACAGGGAGCGGCAACACCGCGCCCTTCGCCTGCTTGAAACGTGGCGTTGCAACTCCACCCTGCGGGAAATGCATAAGCGAGGTGAGCTCGCCCAAAGAAAGCGGCATCCGCGTACTATTGGAAAAATCGCGGAACGAAAACGCGTGGAGGAAGCTCTGAAGCCGCCATGCGGAGATGTCTTTCCACGCGACCTTATTGCCCCGCGTGTTTTCAAACTGGCTAAACGCCGACTGGACATGGCCTTTAATCGCCTCCGCGCGCTCATCCGTTTCCGCAGATACCACGATGCGGAGATTCGCGGCGACAATCGGATAGGCGACCTTACGCTCTATGTTTTCTACCACTATCTGGTCAACGGGTTCCTGTGGCGAAAGTTCCCCTTCCTTTTTCTTTCCATGGGGGTAGAGCTTCTTCTCAAGAAAAAACGCGCCGAACTCTTTTTTCAGAACCTGCCAGACGGAATAGGCGATGTTTGTTGCCTCCTCCACCGATGCACCTTTTTTAATCGCGGAAAGTGCCTCCTGATATTTTTTTACATACAAATTCCCCGTCGGGCGAATGACAAGCTGTATCGCCGCCCCCTCTCCTTTTTCTTTGATATTTGAAAACGCATTGAGGAGTATGTGGAGCGGGTCATAGTCAAATTGGTCGTAGGTTTTCAAAGGAAATACGGCACTCCGGGAAAGCGATGCCTCTGCCGCCGCAACAGCGCCCCCTTCAGTGAACACGTTATAGTCGTTTTTTTCTTCCCGCACCTCCGCTTTAGGGAATATCGCGAGTATTTGTTTTAAGAAAAGCTCCTGTGCGCTGTCGGGAACCGCCGCATAGAACACAAGCTCTTCTCCGACACCGGGAAGCGCAAGCTCCAGTGTGAAGTGTCCGACATCGCCGCTCTTTTCGTCCGCCACGTTAAGCATACCGGCATAAAACTGCTCCATGCCCGAAAGGAGTTCTTTCAAAGGACGCTCCGTGCCATCTTCCCCTTCGGGGAGCGCCACCTCAAAAAGCGTCATGTGGAGCGCACGCCATTCTCTACCCTTCGCGTGACGGAGCGCGAGAGGCGCGCCATGTTTTACATACTGGGCAAGCATTCGGTGGAAATCATCTTCAAGGTGCGGGTTATTAAGCTTCCCTACTATGGTGAGCGCGTTCCGCAGGCCCTTTGTTTCTAGGATGCGAAGGAGCTCCTGCATACGAACGTCATGCGCCTCTGGCACGAGACCAAGCGCGATGTCCTCCGCCTCCGCTTCTTTGAGCGCGTGCCGTTCGGCGAGCACGCGCTCCGGCACCTCGGCGCTATACGCACGCGCTTCCTCTTTCAGTACCTTCTCCTGCTCCGGAGCAAACCCCTTTTCGCGAAGCGACTCTTCTTTTTTTTCTACGCGCGCGCGAAACGCCCCCAGCTCTTCTGCGGGGGTAGAGAAACGTGACTGTTCGGGCCGTGGCTCCATAGTGACTTTATTATACCGCACGGAAAGGGAATAATGGATGCCGCGATGAGGAATTATGGGGTCTACTGAATTGAGGCTCTGGAATTTCTGTGTTATACTTTTCTTGGACAGAAAGCTTTCTGTCCAATCGGCGTTCATCAACCTCTCTACGGAGAAACGAAAATGGCCAAAAAAACAGGGCGGCGCACTCGCGCCGGACCAGGCTTCGTGGCCTGTCGCAACCTGCTGGGATAGCCCTCATCGCCGTTGGGCTACAGCATTACCGGAATTCTCGCGTACGAGAATTCCGGTTTTTTTATGATTGAGAGAAAAACGCCGCGTAGCCCCTATATATTTTTCGTGATAACTTCCGCGCCCTTTTCGGTAAGGAGAATCGTGTGCTCAAAATGCGCTGCAAGCGACCCGTCTTTTGTTGTGTAGGTATAGCCGTCTTCATCCAATTCTATATCCGAAGACCCGAGGGTGACGATGGGTTCAAGCGCAAGCACCATGCCCTCGGTGAGTTTCTCCCCGCGCCCTTTCGTGCCGAAATTGGGGATAAAGGGGCCCTCGTGAAGCTTCTTGCCCACACCATGCCCCCCGAGCTCATAGACCACTTCAAACCCGGCGTTTTGTACCAAGGTCTCCACCGCGTGCCCGATGTCTCCCACGTGGCCCCGCGCGCGCGCCGCGGCTATCCCTGCCGCAAGCGACTCCTCCGTCACAGCGATGAGACGGGCGGCATCTGGTGAAACCCTGCCCACGGCGTAGGTCTTCGCCATGTCCACGATGATGCCCTCATGTGAAAGCCCGATGTCTATCGCCACAATATCGCCTTCCTTCAAAGGTCTTGCAGATGGAATACCGTGCACCACTTTGTCATTTACCGACACACACAGGGTCGCGGGGTAGGGCTCCTTCGCCCCGCGGGGCGTGTAGCCAAGAAACGCCGACGTGTCTCCGCCTTCTTCTATTAAACGCCGCGCTTTTTCGTCTAGCTCTTTTTCGGTCACCCCGGGACGCACATCTTTTGCAACTTCGTCTAAAATACGGGCGAGCCGCCTGCCCGCCTCTTTAAGCGTTTGTATGTCATTTCCAGAAGTAAAGATTGCCATAATCAAAAAGTAACCAACCCCCAATGCCCAATAAAATCACAAATCCCAAAAGCCGCTCATTGGAATTTTGGACTTGGGGTTTGATTGGTCATTGGAATTTGTTCATTGGAATTTTACTAATGATTTCCTTGTGCACCTCCTCTATCGGCTGTTCGCCGCGGACTTCCACAAACACATGCTCTGGATGATTCCGATAAAACTCCACCGTGGGCATGACCTCTGTATCAAACCAGGTAAGCCGCCGTTCTATATCTTCTTTTGTATCGTCTGCTCTCCCGCGTGCGAGGAGATGTGCCGTCGCCCACTCCCGCGAAACATTCACAAAAATCACATGCACGTTTGTTCCATAAAAACCAAACGCGCTATCAAGCATCCGCGCCTCATCTAATTTACGCGGCGCGCCATCTAAGATAACGTCCTCATCTCCCGTGAGCGTTTCCACAAAAAAACGGGACCAAAAGCTCACCGCAAGGAACTCCGGCTGGAGCGCACCGCGGTCGTTCACTTCCTTAGCGAGCTTTTGCGTATAGGTTTGTCCTTCCACAAACTCGCGAAAGTATTTTCCCGACCCGTAGGAAAGAAGCGCGCGCTCCGGATTTTTTTCTTTCAGATATTTTTCCAGAAGCTCCACCTGTGTCCCCTTGCCGCATCCTGAGCGCCCGATAAAAACAAAACAGTTTCTCATGGAACTATTGTAATACGGGCATACGAAAAATGAAATCGTTTCCCAATCTTTTTGAAGCATGAAGTCAAACCTCCACCTAAAACGGGTTGAGGATTGACTTTCTCTAGTATTCTCGCATAGACACCTGCGCGTCCACTTTTTTCACAAGGTCAAGGACTACGGAAACAACGATAAGGAGCGCTGTGCCACCAATAGCAAATGAGGCAACACCCGTGAGCCCCTGCATAATGAGCGGGAGAATCGCGACAATACCCAAAAAGAGCGCGCCGACAAAGGTAATCCGCGTCACGATGCGCGCGACATAAAGAGTCGTTGTATGCCCAGGACGCACACCGGGAATAAACGCTCCGCTCTTCTGGAGATTGGTCGCGATTGATTCCGGGTCAAAGGTGACTGCGGTATAGAAATAGGTGAAGAGAAAGACAAGGATAAAATAGAGTACGCCGTAGACAAGTTGGTTCTGAAACACAGAAAGAAACCACGTTGCAACCGCACTTACCGTCGCATTCCCGGCCGCCACGAGGATGTTTATCATCATCTGGGGGAAGAGAAGGATAGAAAGCGCAAAAATGATTGGGATGACTCCGGCCTGATTCAGCCGTAACGGGAGGTAGGTAGACACGCCACCGTACATCTTGCCCCCGCGGACACGCTTCGCATAGGTCACAGGGATTGGCCGCTCGGCTTCGGTGACGGAAACCACCGAGGCGATAATCACAATCGTGGCGAGAAGAAACCCGAGATAGAGTGGGATTTGCGCAACATTAAAGGTGAAAAGTGACTGTTGCAAGACCGAGGGAATACTGGAAACTATACCCGCAAAAATGATGAGCGATACCCCGTTTCCGATACCGAATTCGGTGATAAGTTCGCCAAGCCACATGAGGAGCACCGAGCCCGCGATGATGACGAGTAAGTTCACGAGAAGTCCTGCTGTGCCGATTCCTCCAAGAAGAACACCCTGACGTGCAAGAAGTATCAAAAGTCCAAACCCTTGAATAGCGGCAAGCGGCACGGTGAGAAGACGGGAGTATTGAATAAATCTCCGTCTCCCCGCTTCACCCTCCTCGTGATAGAGCGCCTTCAGGCGCGGCGAGATGACCGTGCCAAGCTGCATGATAATAGACCCCGTGATATAAGGAGCCACGCCAAGCATTACGATAGACATGTTCGCAAGCCCTCCACCTGAGAAAATGTTCAGGAGCCCGAAAAATTGATTATTGGAAAAGAATTCCGCGAGACGCGCCGTATCAACCCCGGGAATGGGGATTGCGGAAAACGCACGGAAAAGAACGAGCGCGCCAAAGACAAAGAAAACCCTCCCGCGCAACCCCTTATCGTGAAAGATGAGCTTAATTTTTTCTAAAAATCGTTCCATTGTTTTAATTTCAAATTTCAGATTGTAAATTTCAGATTTTATTTTTTTGTTCGCTTTACGCGCTTTTTTATTCTGCAATTTGAAATCTGCAATTATTTCGTTTGTATCGTCCCCCCTGCCGCCTCTATCGCTTTCCGTGCGCTTGCCGAGACCTGCATACCCGACAATGCAATCTTCTGCTTCAAAGACCCTCCGCCCAAAACCTTTACCGGCGCATGGCGGCGCTGTTTTTTGCTGATGACATGCTTCTCAAGAAGTATCTTCGGGGTAATTTCTTTTCCGTCCCAAATCGTGGCGAGTGTCCCCAGATGGACTACTGTGTACTTTGTCCTATCGGAACGAACCGTGTCGGCACGGTTGATGCCATACCCGCGTCGTTTCGGGAGTTTCTTCAATTCATCGCGAAGCTGAGGGCGCATACGATGCCCCGCGCGGGCTTTCTGCCCTTTGGTGCCCTTGCCGGAATAGGTGCCGCGCTTACCGCCTCTGCCAATGCGCTTCCGTCGTCCGACCGTATTGATTTTTCCTAAAGTATTGAGTTGCATATGCTAAAGAAATTACCGTGTCGCCGTGACACCTGTCTCTACAGGCGCACGCCGCGTGCGAAGCCCTTGGAGGGCCTGAATCGTCGCGCGGGCATTGTTGAGTTTATTTTTACTCGGCGAAAGAATTTTTGCCGTCACAGAGCCCACTCCTGCGAGGTCAAGCACCGCACGGACAGAGCTTCCCGCGGTTAGTCCTCTTCCTTTTGCGGGGAAGATAAACACCTTTGAGCTCCCATGGGAGCCGTACACCTCATGCGGGAGAGAGTTCGTTTTCGTGCGAGGCACTTTTATCATGTGTCGCTTCGCGTCACGAAGCGCTTTCTCTATTGCCAAAGCCGTGTCGGATGCCTTGCCGATACCAAGACCCACGGAGCCATTTTTATCGCCAATCACCACTACCACGCTGAAACTGAACCGACGTCCTCCGGACACCACACGAGCCACACGGCGCACGTTCAAAACTTTCTGAGCAAATTCGGGCCTGCTGTCGCCACCCGAGCGCCGCGAAGGGCGCCGCGTACGTGCACCACCACGGCCACCACCCGCGCCGGGAGTAGTCCTCTTTCCGCCAAACATGCCGCCACCACGGCCTCCCTGCCCGTGACGCCCGGGGCGGGCAGGAAGACGCCCAGTGCCAGTGCCCTGGTGTGGTGTCGGTTTTGACGTGGTATTTTTGTGTGTGGTTTCCATGATATTCCTCTAAAATACGTTCCCAGAGATTAAAAGATAAGCCCTTTCTCGCGTGCGGCATCGGCAAATACTTTCACGTTTCCTGCATACCGCTTCCCTCCTCTGTCAAACACTACGGTGTTTATTTTCTTCCCTTCCTTGAGCTGTGTGGCAATGTCATGCCCGACCGCCTCCACACGCGCACGCTTTGCCATCTTTGTTTTTTCGCCAACCTTTTTGTCCCCAGACGACACAAGTGTGACCCCCGCTGTGTCATCTATCGCCTGCGCATAGCAATGTTTGTTTGATATATGAAAAGACAATCGGGGCATCTCTCCCGTTCCCCGTATTTTTGCCCGCACTCGCGCGCGGCGTCTCTCAAGTTTTTCCCTTTTTGTCGCGGTCATATATAAAAGTTATAGAAAATATCAGTTTACGCAGCTGCCTTCTTGCCCTGCTTCCTGCGGATGACTTCTCCTTCATATCGGATTCCCTTGCCCTTGTACGGCTCTGGTTTTTTAAGCGACCGGATATGCGCGGCAAAGCTCCCGACGAGCTCCTTGTCGCTTCCCTTGATAAGAAGCGCCCCTTTCTCCACCGTCACCTTGATTCCCTTGGGAAGGGAAACCTGTACCGGGTGGGAAAAACCGAGTGCAAATACGAGAGTATCGCCCTTGAGCTCGGCGCGGTATCCAATCCCTTCAACGAGAAGGCGTTTCTCAAATTCGGCATTGACACCGTGGACCATGTTCCTTACATGCGACGCATAGGTGCCCCACAATGCGCGGGCAAAAATAGAAGTTCTTTTGGGGGCGACGCGTACTTCATTTTTATCACACGTGATATCCACTTCTCCTTCCCTGAAAGCGCGCGTGAGCTCGCCAAGAGGGCCTTTTATTGTCACGATGCCACCATGAACAGCGCATTCTGTTTTTTCCGGGAGCGGGATGGGTTGTATGCCAATGCGACTCATAAAATTGTATGTTGTATGCCGTATGTAGTATGTCGTATGTCGTATGTCGCAAAAAACTAAACGGTAAAATAAAAACTACTACGGTGTCAATTTATTTTTTATTCTAGTTTTTCTTTCCCAACATACTACATACGGCATACAACATACGATTTTATTACCATATCTCAAACAGGACTTCTCCACCAATGCGCTGTTTTCTCGCTTCTTTCTGAGTCAAAATGCCTCCCGGGGTGGAAAGAAAAAGATCGCCAAATCCCTGACGAACGCGCCATACATTTCGTGCCCCTGTGTAGAGCCGGCGTGATGGCTTTGAAATCCGCTTTACGGAACCGATACGGGGCTTTCCTTCTTCGTAGAGAAGGCCGACTTCAATAATCTTTCTTTGCTTTCTGGTCTTTTTCTCAAGCGAACCAATATACCCCTCCTTCAAGAGTGCCTGCAAAACCGCATATCTGAATTTAGAATGCGGTACCATAACCGTCTCTTTTCCGACGGCTCCGGCATTTTTTATTTGAATCAATGTATCTGCAATGGGATCCATAAACTAATGTATGATTTTTGATTTAAGATTTATGATTTCTTTATTCGTGTCATTCGTTTTCATTCAAGTATTGATGTCGTGTTTCAAATCTGAAATCGTATATCTTATTTCTTAAATTATTTACCAGCTTGATTTCCGAATACCCGGAATCATGCCCTCGCTTGCAAACTCGCGGAAGCAAATGCGGCACAGGTCAAAATCGCGCATATATCCCCTCTTTCTGCCGCACCGAAAACAGCGGCGTACGACGCGCGATGCGAATTTGGGTGGTCTCGAGGACCGAGCGATTGCCGATTTTTTTGCCATAATACGTTCGTGAAGTATGTCTGCCAAGAGGCAGGTGCAGGTGTATACTAACAAAGAAAACACCTCGGTGTCAATCCCGTAGTGAAAATCGGCACTGTTTCTTCTTAGGCGAAACGCGCGCGAAGCGCGATGCCGATTTCTACTATGAGGTTGACCCTTCTCCTCCTATTTCTTAAAGGGCACGCCGAGATACTCAAAAAAGGTAAGCGCGTCCTTTTGGTTTTTCGCATTGGTAACGATTGTCACCGAAAGCCCGAACACGTCTTTGATTTCATCTTCCGCGGTTTCTGGGAAAATATTGTGCTCGCGGATGCCGATAGTCATGTTTCCCATCGCGTCAACACACGCCTTTGGAAACCCGCGGAAGTCCCTGATACGTGGAATCGCGATGTGGAATAGGCGATCCAAAAAGTCGTACATTCTCGTGCTACGGAGAGTCACCATCTGTCCGATGACTTCTCCCTCACGAAGCTTGAACGCCGCGATGGATTTCTTTGCCGCTCGTGGCGAGGCCTTCTGCCCGGTGATTTGTGCGAGTCGCACGGAGATGAACTCGTTTTTGTTTTTATCAAAACGAGACACTTTCCCCGTGCCGCAGTTCACCACGACCTTCTCAATACGAAGTGCGGCCATCGGACCCGAGAAACCCAAAGTGGCCTTGAGTGCTTCGTATGTTTTTTTGTGTTTTTCTTTAATACGTTCCATGAAGTAATTTGTGATTTTAGATTTATGATTTATGATTTAAAAAAATAAACCTGGCCTCTGAACTTTCTATCCTTAAATCCTAAATCATATATCTTAAATTGGCCTCCCGCTTTTTTTTGCCATTCTCGCCTTTTTGCCGTTCTCAATTTTCATTCCAACTCGTGTCGGCGCCCCCGTCTTCGGGTCGCTTATCATCACGTTTGACATGTGGATTGGAGCGGCGATTTCAAGAATTTGCCCTTTTTCTCCCGACCGTTTCGGTTTTGTATGGCGCTTTTTCGCGTTTACATTTTCCACGAGCACTAAACTCTTCTTAGGAAACACACGGAGAATTTTTCCTTTTTTCCCCTTATCTTTCCCGGTCATGACTATTACGTTGTCGCCTTTCTTAATGTTCATATAGATAATCCACTAATAGCGACGAATAAAAGACGAATTGCGGCGAATACGATATTGGATCAGTTGCCATTCGTGCCTTATTCGTTGCTATTCGATGGTTTACACAACCTCCGGTGCCATGGAAATTATCGTCTGGTATCCGAATTCGCCGAGTTCTCGCGGAATCGGACCGAAGATTCTTCCCCCGCGTGGGTCCTTCTTCCCTTTTTCAATAAGCACCACCGCGTTTTCATCAAAACTGATATACGAACCGTCTTTCCGTCGGTATGGCTTACACTGGCGCACCACCACGCCGTATACCACGTCCTTTTTCTTTACGAGTTTACGCGGCTCCGCACTCTTCACCGCAAGCACGACGACATCGCCGATGCGGGCGTATCGCTTTTTGGAGCTCCCAAGCACCTTAAACACCTGAGCAAGTTTCGCTCCGGTGTTGTCGGCTATTCGTACTTTTGTTTGCGGTTGAATCATGTGTGTCTTCCCCTTTTTCGGCATCAAGCCGGAAAAGGGGAATGCGGCGCTACAAATGCCGCTCATACGAATACATCTACCTTACATTCGTGTCATTCGTTTTCATTCGTGGATTGGCGTCGTGTACGACTATCCTGAAATGCTTATCCTTTGATATCGGGCGTGTCTCTTCTATTTCCACCACGTCTCCTGCTTTAGAAACATTATGCTCGTCATGCGCCTTGTAACGCTTGCTCGCCTTTACATATTTCTTGTATTTTGGGTGCATCTTGAAAGACGTGACGAGCACGATGGTGGTCTTGTCTTTTGCATCCTTTAAGACAGTGCCCTTAAGGCGTCTCTTATTGTGTTGTGTAGTGTTCGTAGCCATGTTTTTAACGCACCACCCCTCGCTCTTTCATAAGCGTAAGAATACGGGCGATGTCCTTCCGAAGTGTGCGCCCTTCTTTTACGTTTTTCGCCTTGCTTCCGGCGACACCAAAACGAAAGAGCCGAGATGCCTTCCTTTTTTCTGAAAGGAGTTTTGCGAGCGCCGTATCCTCTGTCTTTTTTAATTCAATCATTTTCATGAAATTGTGTGTAGATAACGTGCTACTCATCTCTGGTAAACACCTTGGTCTTCACCGGTAACTTTGCGCCTGCTTTCCGAAGGCTCTCTTTCGCTGCCGCGGGCAGAATCCCGTCAATTTCAAAAAGAATGCGGCCCGGCAGTACTTCCACTTCATATCCTTCCACGTCTCCTTTTCCCTTACCCATAGGAACCTCCGCGGCCTTCCGCGTATAGGGACGGTCAGGGAAAATGCGAATCCACATCTTTCCACCTTTCGCGACAGAACGGGTGATGACCTTGCGAGCGGCCTCTATTTGATTTGCCTTAATCCTGCCGCGCGACATCGCTTTCATGCCAAACCCACCGAACGCGATGGTCGTGCCCCGTGATTCAGTGCGAACTTTGGAGAAATTTTTTCTCCCCCGTTGCCATTTTCTGTGTTTTACTTTTTTCGGAAACAACATATGTGTATGTGTGATTTACGATATAAGATTTATGATTTTTTTATTCGGGTCATTCGTTTTCATCCGCGTAATTGGATGTCGTGTTCTAAATCTGAAATCGTATATCTTACACCTGAAATTCTTAGTGCACCTGCGCGTTTTTGTCAGCGAAAATGATTCCGCGGTATATCCAGACCTTCACTCCGATGGCGCCATAGGAAAGGCGTGCGGTCGCGCGCGCGAAATCAACATCCGCACGAAGCGTCTGAAGCGGCAACATGCCTTTTTTAATCTGCTCGGTGCGGCTCATCTCCGCTCCTCCCAGGCGCCCCGAAATCATGATACGGGCACCCTTCACATCGCGCGTGGACATCACCTTTTCTATCGTCTGCTTGAGCACGCGGCGGAAAGGAAGCCTGCGAGAGAGTCCTTCCACCACCATCTGTGCCACAATCATCGCGTTCGCCTCGGGAAAGCGCACTTCCTCTATGTCTATCACGAGACCGTCCGAAGGAATACCGTGCTTCTTCATGACTTTCTTCACATCTTCTTTGAAGCGCGCCGCGCCCTCCCCCTGCCGCCCGATGAGCATACCGGGGCGTGCCGTCCGTATGATAAGCCGGAGCTTCCGATTGGAACGCTCTATATCAAGAGACGCCACATACAGTCCGAGAAGACGCTTATCAAGATACTCGCGAATCGTGATGTCCTCCTTCAGGAATTTCTGGTACTGCTTCCCCACGCCAAACCACCGGGACTTCCAGTCCCTGATGATTCCGAGGCGATGCGCATATGGGTGTACTACGTGAGTCATAAGAAGGTGGGGTTTAGGGTTTAGGGTTTAGGGTTTTCAATTGTCCTCGCTCTGCAAGAACAATTGAGATATGGCTCGTGCGCTTTCGTATCGGTGCGACCCGTCCAAACGCCCGGGGCATGTGCCGTTTCATCGTCGGCCCCTCGTCCACCCTAATCTCCTTCACATACAAATTTTCCCGGGAAAGGCCGTGGAGATTTTTTGCATTTGCGACTGCGGAAAGCAACAGCTTCTTCACGGAAGAAGACGCGCGCTTTGGAAGCGTCTCGAGAAGAATGCGCGCGGCCTCCACGTTCTTGCCTCTAATGTAGTCCGCCACAAGACGAACTTTTCGCGGAGATTGCCGATAACTTTTGAGTAGCGCTTTCATAAAATAATCAGATACTAATATGCGAATTGATGCGAATGATACGAATGGAACGCGATTGTTAAATTGCTACATTGTTATCGCTCACTAAAACGCTCGCTTATTGTTACATTGTTATATTGTTTTTTAACAATGTAACCATTCAACAATGTAACAACTTTATTTTCATTCGTATTCATTCGTTGCATTAGTACTCATTCGTATATTGGTATCTTTCATTTTTTACTTCTTCACCTCATCTCCTCCCTTTGCTGCCTTCGCGCTTGCGATTTCTGATTCACGCTTTTTCTGCTCAAGCTCCTTCTGCACCTTTCCTCCGTGACGAAGAAACTTCTTCGTGAGAGAAAACTCTCCGAGGCGATGCCCGACCATTTCCTCGGCAATCCGGACAGGGATATGCTCTCTGCCGTTATGAACGCCGAACGTGAACCCAATCATCTCCGGAGAGATGACGCTCGCCCGCGCCCACGTCTTTATAACCCCCGCGTCATCGGGTTTCTTGCCCGCTATCTTTTTCAATAGCTTGGCGTATACATAGGGGCCTTTTTTGAGCGATCGGGACATAAAAAATCGCTAGCAATAAGGGTCTCCACCTTGTTGCCACACTTAGAGAGGTATGGTAACTAAATTCGTCTCTCGTGTCAACCCCGCAGTAGAACTGCGCATTGTTTTGTGCCATGCCGCTCCTCGGGTACTTTGGAAAAACCATGTGCAAGAAAAGAACCTTGCTGTTAAAAATTGTAATCACGACAAAACTGGGCACGATGCGCATTCTCAACTACAGGGTCAACTGCCCCCCAAGAGAAGACAAGAAAAGCCGGCAGGATTTGGGGTGAGCCAACATCTGCCGGCGTACGGCGACATTTCTTCTTCATGAGAACCTCGTGGTGACTAATTTTGTGGTGCATCCCCAGAAAGGAGCGCGTTAAAAAGACCCTCGGTCATTTTCATAACAATGAGTACCGCCACATGGCCGCGGCGTCGCGTCACCGAACGGGTATACTCCACTCCGCATCCCTCGCGTTCGCACATGCCTACACCAGTCCCGTCTATGATAGTGCCCTGACACACCACGCACTTTTTAAAAAAGGACTCTCTTACCAACTCGTCTACATGCGCTGACACGTAAAGCGATTCTCTCATCGTCACGGCGCATACAATGGCGCCGTATCCGCGTTCCACAATGCGGAAATATATGCTATGAAGCACCCCGCATGATTCTTCTGTACACACATAGTCCCAGTTGCTGACACTTTCGTGCCGTTTTTCAATACCACCTCCGCAGAGGAAACACGCACGAATCAATTCCATCTGTCTACCTCCCGTGCGATTTTTCTATGCTGTCTACTCTTCCAATACTATATCACGTCTCTCCCAAATCCACACCCCCGCACGGCAACTGCCGTGCGGGGGTGTGGATTTGTTACCTTCATGTAAATCTACCGTCTCCGCTCGCGCGCATTTTTGCGGCGCGCGACGATGAATACTCGTGAGTATTTTTTCTTGTGACGGGTTTTGATGCCGCCCACCGCTTTTCCGTAGATGTTCTTCACACGACGGAGTCCTATACCCTGTCTACCCTCACCACCACCGTGTGGGTGGTCAACCGGGTTCATTGCAGAACCGCGCACCGTCGGGCGCACTCCTTTCCAGCGCATCCGGCCTGCTTTTCCAAAGTTACGAAGCTTATGTTCCTCGTTTGACACATGTCCGACAGACGCCCAGTTCTTTTCGTGCACTTTTCTGATTTCTCCAGAAGGGAGTTTCAAATGCGCATACCCATCGGCATTGGCGATGACCTCTATCGCATTTCCCGCCGAGCGTCCAAGCCGTGCGCCCGCCCCGGGATTCAATTCTACGTTGTATACAAAAGTTCCTGTGGGAATTTTTGAAAGAGGGGTTCTATTGCCGGGAAGAATAGGTGCCTCTAGAGACACAATAAACGTTGCGCCCTTCGCCACCCCTGTGGGAGTGAGCACATAGCGGCGCTCGCCATCGGCATAGACAACGCGCGAAATAAACGCGCTTCTTCCCGGGTCATATTCTATGGTTTCTACGCGCGCAGGGATGTCCTTCTTGTCGTAGCGGAAGTCAACGAGCCGGAACACGCGTTTGTGTCCGCCTCCCTTGTGTCGGACAGTGATTCTCCCAACGTTGTTTCTTCCTACCGCACGCTTTCCTCCACGAGTGAGTTGTTTTGATGGTTTCTTTTCGCCAGTCAATACATCCCGATACGAAATCGAGAGTAACTGCCGTTGTGAAGGTGTGCGAGGTCTGTACGTTTTCATAAGCCGTTTTAGATAAACTCTATACGTTCTCCGTGTTTCAAATAGACAAGCGCCTTTTTCCCGCTTCGCACAGTCACGCCTTTCTTTCCGCGACGAGACGAACCTTTCTTGGACGGTACCGCGAGGGTGCGAATCTTCACCGGTTCTACGCCATAGATTTCGCGCACGGCCTTGTAGATGTCGCGCTTGGTTGCGTCCACCGCACAGTTAAAAGTATATGCCCCGTCCTCGGTGATAAACGATGCTTTCTCCGTAATGCGCGGGCTCTTTAAAATAAGAGAGTGTTGCTCGCCGCTCTTTTCCCTACCGCCCATGCGTACCGTCGCCGCACCCATGGCGCGTACCGCCTTCTTCGTCTTAGAAGGTTTTGCGGGGGTGGCATTCGTTTTTTGTGAACTGAAAAAAGCCATGTTAATTTATGATTTACGATATAAGATTTATGATTTTTTATTTAGGTCATTCGTTTTCATCCGCGGAACTGACGTCGTGTCCCAAATCTGAAATCGCGTATCTCACATCTTAAATTCTTTCTTCACCCTCATCCTTTTCTCCAAAAGCGGAAGTGAGGCATCGGGGCGCGCAATAATCATGTATTTGTACTGAAGCGCGTTCAGTGGGTTCACGTTCATCACATCCGTGACAAGCGTATTTCCGAGATTTTGAAAACTTCTCTCTACGCCGGTGTCGTGCTCGGGAAGTGATACACACACGGCATTCTTTCTCTTTCGCATGATATCTCCTGCGCCGGGAATCGCCGCGAGACGCGCAAGCATCGCTTTTGCATCTTTTGTTTTTGCAGAAGAGATGAGAAGCGTATCAAGAAAGATAACCTCTCCGCGGCGTACTTTTTCAGAGAGCACGAGCGCGAGCGCTTTTGCCCGCTCTTTTTTGTTGATTTTTTGTTCAAAACTTCGTTCCGTTCTTGGGCCAAAGGTCACCCCTCCCGAGCGCCACAATGGAGAACGCGACGAGCCGTGCCGCGCGCGGCCTGTTCCCTTTTGACGCCACGGTTTCTTTCCACCGCCAGAGACCTCACTACGATTTTTCGTATGTGCGGAACTCTGCCGCGCATTCGCCTTCATGGCAAGTATCACCTGTCGCAAGAGCACATTATTTCGTGGCACACCGAAGACCGCACCGGGAAGCGCAACCGTCCCCACTTCTTTTCCCTCCTGATTGTAGAGTTTTGATTCCATGTTTTAATTTCAGATTTCAGATTGTAGATTTAAAATTTTCCCCCGGAGGCGGATCCGCCTCCGGCGGACAAATTTTATCTTCAGATTGCTAAATCACTTTTTTGTTTCTTCATTTTGCAATTTGAAATCTGCATTCTGCAATTATCTCTACACTTTGCCTTTCCCACCCTTATCCCCGGATTTCAAGCACCGTTCCCCTGTGTCCCGGTAGTGCTCCCGAAACAATCATTTCGCTCTTCCCCGTATCTATCGCAAGTACCCGAAGGTTCTTCACCGTAACACGCTCCGCACCCATCCGTCCAGGCATGCGCATCCCCTTCACCACACGCCCTCCCGCGCGGCCGCCGCCGCCGATTGAGCCACCTTCACGGAAAGAGTGTTTATTGCCATGCGAACCGCGCCCCCCTTTGAAGCCGTGACGCTTCACAACACCCTGAAAACCCTTGCCTTTTGACACACCGGATACAGACACCGTATCTCCCGGAGAAAAGACTGACACGTCTATCGCCTGCCCCACCGAAAGCTCCTCATCTCCCGTAAGGGGGAACTCGCGCACGTGTCTTGACAGTACACCCTTTCCTCCGGCAGACACGTGCCCAGCAAGCGCCTTGCCGAGTTTCTTTTTTGTCCCGTATCCCACCTGAACCGCGCGGTATCCATCCTTCTCCTTCGTCTTTACTTGAGTCACGAGAACCGGGCCCGCCTTAAGAAGCGTCCCGGGAACGGCGTCGCCATTCTCTGTGAACATCTGAAGCATCGCTTGTTTTGTGGCAAGAATAAATTTCATACAATCTTTGTATGTAGTATAGTGTATGTCGTATGTCGTATAAAAAACAAAAAACTAAGCGGCAAACCAATAAAATTTTATTGGTTTCTTTCCCAACATACTACAATACGGCATACACTATACGATTTCTAGAGCATCTTCACTTCAACGCTCACCCCCGAAGGAAGTGTGAGGTTTGTAAGCGCCTCTATAACCTGTGCAGAAGGGTTTATAATATCTATCAGGCGCTTGTGCGTGCGCATTTCAAACTGCTCACGCGCATCTTTGTAGATGAATGTTGACCGATTTACGGTGTACTTCTTCGTTTCTACCGGAAGAGGCACTGGTCCGCGGATTTTCGCATCATGCCGCATTGCGGTATTGATGATTTGCCGGATGCTCGCATCCAAGAGTTTGTGTTCGTACGCTGCGACCTTGATGCGCAAGATCTGTACTACCTCCTCCTTTTCGGATGCTTTCTTCCGTGGCTTCTTAGGCATTTTTTCTGTTTTTGTATCCGCGGTCATAACACTATGCGCCATGCGCCCGTCTCCCTTCTTAGGCAATAATTTTGGTCACTACTCCCGCACCCACTGTCTTGCCTCCTTCGCGGATGGCAAAGCGTTGTTCCTCTTCAAGCGCAACCGGCACAATGAGTTTCGCTTTTCCTTTTACGGTGTCTCCCGGCATAACCATCTTCGTCTCTTCAGGCAGTGTCACTTCACCGGTCACATCCGTGGTGCGCATATAGAACTGCGGCTTGTAGCCGGTGAAAAACGGAGTGTGCCTGCCACCTTCTTCTTTGGTAAGAACATAGATTTCAGTCTCAAATTCGGTGTGAGGAGTCACGCTTCCTGGTTTTGCAAGCACTTGTCCGCGGGTAATGTCCTCTTTCTTCACACCGCGGAGGAGCACACCTGCGTTGTCGCCAGCCATGCCCTCATCAAGTGACTTGTTGAACATTTCAATACCGGTCACCGTGGTCTTTGCTGTGGGCTTGATTCCAATGAGTTCTATTTCCTCGCCGACTTTCACTTTTCCGCGCTCAATACGTCCGGTAACCACCGTACCGCGACCTTCAATGGAGAAGATGTCTTCTATCGGCATGAGGAACGCCTTGTCAATATCGCGCTTTGGAAGCGGGATGTATTCGTCAAGTTGTTTTGCAAGTTCCAAGATGGGCTTCGTCGCTTCATCGGAAAGCGAGGTCGCTTCAAGCGCCTTGAGAGCCGAACCCTTGATGACCGGCGTGTTGGCGCCATCATATTTATACTTGGTGAGAAGTTCACGAACTTCTTCTTCAACAAGTGTGATGAGGTCGGGATCTGGAACCTGGTCAACCTTGTTCAGGAACACAATAATTTGGGGCACGCCAACCTGCTTCGCAAGGAGAATGTGCTCGCGCGTTTGTGGCATCACGCCGTCAGTTGCCGCAACGACGAGAATGGCACCGTCCATTTGAGCGGCGCCGGTAATCATGTTTTTGATGTAGTCGGCGTGTCCCGGCGCATCAATGTGCGCGTAGTGACGCGCATCCGTTTCGTACTCGTTGTGCGAGAGCGAGATAGTAATACCGCGCGCCTTTTCTTCCGGCGCATTGTCAATTTCGTCAACGCGCTTCTCTTTGGCGTTTTTGCCGGCGAGATGGAGCACGTGAAGAATCGCCGCGGTGAGCGTCGTTTTCCCGTGGTCAACGTGGCCAATGGTGCCTACGTTCACATGAGGTTTCTCTCTTTTAAATGCTTCAGCCATAAAATTAGGTGTTAGGTTCTAGGCGCTAGGCAAAAACCGACCAGCCGACTAAATACCTACATAATCTACTTAACATAACTAATAATTGTATGCGCTATAAACAAAAATGACGCAATTTTGCGATTTCCCATTACTATAGACGATATCGTGCGGATAGTCAACCTAGCCTAATGGTTCACTAGCTTGGCACCGCCCATGAGATACAATCGGCGCATATGGCGTAGACAACGAATCCCCCGAATATAGAAAGTACGCGGGCACGCGATACTGCTCGTCAAACGAGGATGGAGTACCCGAAAGGTGGCGCGTCATCTCTGCTTTAGCCAAAGCGCCGTAGTGAAATGGTGTGCGCACGGGCACGTCGTCGCGCGTATCCGCATGACCCTCTACAGACGACATCGTAGCACAAAAGATGCCCCGATGCGCTTTCGCACACGGGGCACTAGACGGAGCCCGAAGGACAAAGGTTCAAGTGTCAAACGAGGCCAAAGCAACCAAGTCCCAAGGACCTAACTTTCGCGCAACGCCGCAGGGGCGTCTCCGCGCCAGACACCGTCAAGCCAGGAGCAGCTCGAGTCCCACCTGACGCCGCACCAGTACAGATACCGGACGTACAGGTTGTCATCCGAGTTGCGGTAGATGGTGCCCCAAAAGAACACCGCCTTGCCTTTATATTCTCCGGGGATGAGGTGCTGATTCTCCGGCTTCAAGAGGTAATCAAGGACGGTGGCGTTCAAGACCGGCATGCCCCGAAGTTTCTTTCGGAGTTCGTTGCCGCCGATGCGCCCGCTCTTCTGCTCGTCGGCGAGATAGAGTTTTACGGCATCGGGATCCCACACGAAGTTCCCGCCCTTCTGGTGCTCTTCCACGCGCCAGTAGTTTGGAATGAACGGGGCGGCGTAGCAGTCAATGGCATGGGCGATGGGTTTGATTTCGGAGAGGTTCCGCACGAAAGTGAGAATCTGGCGGAGTTTCTCCTGGCTATGAGCGAGGGCGGCGAAGTCCTCGGGTTCCCAGCCAACCTTGGTGGCCGTGATGGCGAGTTCATGAACGAGACCGACACTGATGTCAGACGGAGTAGCCATGGCTACCTATCCTTTCGTAGTGACACATCCTGCGGAGAGGACGCATCCGATTTACGCGCTGTTGGGCTCGGACCGTAATTGGTTTTGCCACAGCAGAGAATGGCCCTGTGGTGAGCCACTTTCTGCTGTGGCAAATTGTAAATTTTGTAAATTCGATCAAAGAACTACTCTTGTTATACAACGATAATAGCAGTTCTGTCAAGTCGTCTACTTCTTCGCCGCGATGATTGCTTCTGCCACGTGTCCCGGGACTATCTCGTAGTGGTCAAACTCCATGGACGCAGACGCCCTGCCCTCGGTCATGGAGCGAAGAATCGTGACGTAGCCGAAAAGTTCTGCAAGGGGGACTTTCGCGCGGATGACGCGCATTTCCTCTCCGCGCCGCTCATCCATGCTTTCAATCTGTCCGCGTTTTGAGTTGAGGTTCCCTGTGATATCACCCATGAACTTTTCGGGGGTTACTACTTCCATGCGCATAATCGGCTCAAGGAGTACCGGCTTTGCTTTCCGTGCGGCATCCTGAAATGCCATAGACGCGGCAATCTTGAATGCGATTTCCGAGGAGTCAACTTCGTGGTACGTTCCATCAAAAAGCTCCACGGACACATCCACCACAGGGAAACCGGCGGTGATGCCGCGCGTGAGCGCCTCCTTCACTCCTTTTTCCACCGCAGGAATATATTCCTGTGGAATGACTCCGCCCTTGATGCTGTTTATGAATTCAAAGCCTTCTTCCCGCTTTACATTTTTCGGCTTCTTCTTCTCGTTCGGGTCTATCGGGGCAAGTGGCCTCACGCGGAGCTTCACGTGGCCATACTGACCGCGGCCACCCGTCTGCCGAATGTATTTCGTTTCCGCCTCTGCGGGAATGGTGATGGTCTCGCGGTAGGCAACCTGCGGCTGACCCACATTCGCGTCCACGCCAAACTCGCGGCGCATGCGCTCTATGAGCACCTCCAAGTGGAGCTCGCCCATTCCTGAAATGATGACCTCGGCGGTATCAGGGTCCGTCTTCACGATAAAGGTCGGATCCTCGTCAGAAAGACGGTTGAGTGCAAACCCCATCTTTTCTTGGTCGGCTTTTGTCTTGGGCTCAATGCGGCGCGAGACAACCGGTTTTGCAAACTGGATCTTTTCAAGCACGATGGGGCGCGCCTCATCACAGAGCGTGTGTGATGTCTTTGTGTTCTTCATGCCGACAATCGCGGCAATTTCTCCCGCGTATACTTCGTTCACTTCCTCGCGCGAGTTCGCGTGCATACGCACGATTCTGCCCACGCGCTCTTTCTCATCGGTACTTGAGTTGTAGATATACGAGCCGGCCTTGACCATTCCTGAATATACCCTGAAGTAGGAAAGTTGACCCACAAACGGATCCGCCTGGAGTTTGAAGACGAGGGATGCGAACGGCTCATCATCAGAGGCCTTTCGTACTTCCTTCTCCCCTGTTTTGGGGTTTGTGCCCTCCATCGGGGGGATGTCCAAGGGTGACGGGAGATAGTCAACCACCGCATCAAGCACCAGCTGTACTCCTTTGTTTTTAAGCGCAGAACCAGTAAAGACAGGGACGATTTTCCCTGCAATCACTGCTTTTCTAAGCGTGCTCTTCAGCACCGGGAGCGAAATTTCTCTCCCCTCAAGGAAATCTTCAGTGAGTTTTTCATCTTGCTCTGCGATTTTTTCCACCAGCACGTTATGATATTTTTCTGCATCCTCTTTCAAATGCTCCGGGATAGGCACTTCGGTAATGTTCATACCGTGGTCTCCTAAAAAGTGATACGCCTTCATCGTAAGAACGTCCACTACTCCCTCATGTTTGTCCTCTTCGCCTATGGGAATCTGCATGCGCACTGCTCGCTTGGTAAGACGAGAAACGATTGATTGAAATGATTTTTCAAAACTCGCACCGGTGCGGTCCAGCTTGTTTATAAAACAAATGCGCGGCACTTTATATTTTTCCGCCTGTCCCCAGACGGTCTCCGACTGCGGTTCAACGCCCGCAACGCCGTCAAAGACGACGACTCCGCCATCAAGCACACGAAGCGAACGCTCCACCTCTGCCGTGAAGTCCACGTGTCCCGGAGTATCTATGATGTTGAACCGCGTCCTTGCATTCGGGTCTTTTTTGTCTGCGTAGGTGGGCGTCCAAAAGCACGTCGTTGCGGCGCTCGTAATCGTGATACCGCGCTCGCGCTCCTGGTCCATCCAGTCCATCACCGCTGCGCCCTCGTGCACCTCCCCTATTTTGTGAGAAACTCCTGTATAAAAAAGCACCCGCTCGGAGGTGGTTGTCTTGCCGGCATCAATGTGGGCAATGATGCCGAAGTTTCTTGTTTTTTCCAAAGGATATTCCCGAGCCATAAGCCTTAAGCCTTAAGCCTTAAGCCTTAAGCTAGAAATTTTTGTTTCTTACAGCTTATGACTTATGACTTACGGCTAGTGTTTTCTACCACGCAAAGTGGGCGAACGCTCTGTTTGCCTCGGCCATCTTATGGGTATTTATTTTCTTCTGTACCGCAGGACCCTCGTTCTTTGCCGCCGCGAGCAATTCTTCTGCAAGTTTAATGTGCATTGGCGTCCCTTTCCGTGCGCGGGCCGCTTCAATAATCCACCGGAGCGCCAAAGTGACTTTCCGGTCGGGCCGTACTTCGCGGGGAATAGTATAGTTTGCGCCACCAACGCGGCGCGACCGCACTTCCATGGTCGGACTCACGTTTTTTAATGCCTTATCAAACACCTCGAGCGGATTTTCATTTCCTGTCTTCTCTTTGAGGAGCGCAAACGCGCTGTAAACAATTTTCCGTGAGGTCTCTTTCTTACCGCTCTCCATCACATAGTTAATAAGCTTCTCTACTTTTATAGAGTTGTAGCGGTAATCAGGGTCGGTTATCGGTCGTTTTTTTATCGGTCTTCGTGCCATAAAATAATCAGATACTACTATACGAATTGATGCGAATGATACAAATGAATACAAATGGAACGCGATTGTTAAATTGCTACATTGTTACATTGTTTTTTAACAATTTAACCATTCAACAATTTAACAATTCGTTTTTTGATTTTTGCGCTTATTTTTTTGGTTTCTTCGTGCCATACACGCTTCTGCTTCTCATTCTTCCCGCAACGCTTTCCGTATCCAACACACCACGAACGATGGTGTAGCGTACGCCGATATCTTTCACCTTGCCGCCGCGGATAAGCACCACCGAGTGCTCGCGAAGGTTGTGTCCCTCACCGGGAATGTAGGCGGTCACCTCCATGCCGTTCGTAAGCCGCACGCGGGCAATCTTTCTCACCGCAGAGTTCGGTTTACGAGGAGTCGTCGTCGTCACCTTGGTGCAGACGCCTCGCTTAAAAGGAGAGGGGAAAAACTTTGGCCTGTTTTTGAGCGCGTTAAAACTCCGCCCAAGTGCGGGAGTTTTGTCTTTTTTGGTGGATTTTCTCCTTCTTTTCCTTACTAATTGGTTTATTGTCGGCATGCTTATATAAAAAATCCGTGCGAGCAATTTAGATACTCTACTATAAAGAGGAGTTCTACGCAAGGACAGGCGTATATAAGCCCCAATGACCAATTTTCAATTTCCAATCAAATCCAAAATCCCAATGACCAAAATCAATATGCGTTATTTTGTCCAAAACGCTAAACCCCGAGCGGCACCCCCGTAAAGAGCGTGAAGAGCCAGGAGACAGCGGCAAAGAACACCGGCCAGAGAAAAAAGAGAAAAAGAAACATGAGGAGAAACCCGAACGGGAGACCGAAGCGCGCGACAACCGCGTGCGGAAGAAGCCATCGGGAAATATGAAGCGGCAAAAACGAAGCAAGCACTTTGGAGCCGTCAAGAGGCGGGACGGGCACGAGGTTGAAAAACGCAAGCAAAAGGTTTATGAACACAAGCGACGCGGTGAGGTCTACAAACGAAGACGGGAGAAAATCGGCGCCTGCGTTCACGCGAAGGAGTATTGAAAAGACGAAGGCGATGCCGATGTTCATCGCCGGCCCGGCACCGGCAACGAGCGCCTCGCCCCACCATGCGTTTCGGAGATTGTAAGGATTGTAGGGAACCGGCTTCGCCCATCCGATGAGAAACCCTGCGTTCGTCATGAGGAGGATGAGCGGGATTATAACCGAGCCCCAAAGGTCAAGATGCGGGAGAGGATTCAAGGTGAGCCTCCCCGAACGGCGCGCAGTGCTATCCCCGAGCGCTTCCGCCATGTATCCATGCGCGATTTCGTGCAGGATGACGGAAAAGACGAGTATGAGTATGAGAAAAATAGATTCTATTGCCATAGGGATATAGATATGGTAGCATAGCGAAACTAATGGTGGAATAGAGTTTTCCCAATTCGGTAATGGTATCTTTTAATTTAAGATTTCAGATATATGATTTCAGATTTAAAAACCAAACACTTCCTGGATTACAGATTCATTTTAAAATCATAAATCTTAAATTGAAAATCGTAAATTTCTATCATGGCTAATCAATGTCCACTGTGCGAAAAAGGAACGAGAGTCGGCGGGGGGTACTCAAACCGCGTCCGTGCGACCAAGTTCAACCCCGTCGGCAATCGCCGAAGATACCCCAACCTCCAATGGGCGCGTTTTCCTGATGGCACGCGGACAAAAATCTGCACGCATTGCATGAAGGCAGGGAAACACCTCAAAAATTAGGTTGCCCGCCTGCACACGCTATGCGTGAGCATTGCGGGCAGGTAGGAATTAGTTGGTGGTTGTAGCGAAAAACTCGCCGCATTAGACGCGGCGAGTTTTTCAAATCTTAAATCATATATCTTAAATCTTACATTCTACAGTTGCGCGGCGAGAAGCGAGGCGTTGATACGCCGTATCGCCCGTCCGCGCACTGGACGGAACACCGAAAAGGTATGGGGCTCATCTATGTTGAATGAGGTTAGAAAAGGAGCAAGCACCGGGTCCTCCCCCCAATAGCCGAGCCGAGAAAGAATACGCATAACGAAAAGCGCCTCAAAGTCCTTGAGCGCGTCTTCCGGAACCGCATCCTTCTTGAGCGCAGAAAGTGCGGCAACCACATCGGAAAAAAGCTGGCTCTCTTCTCTTTCTCCATGAAGGAGCCTCTCCAAGAGGTCACGGGTGCGAAGGAACATCCGCATCGCCTCTTTCCGCGCGCCCTCGGAGCGCAGACGAAACGCCGGAGCCTCCGCTAAGATTTCTGCATCATAGGCGCTCGTCACACGCCAGCCGTTTTTGCCGCGCACAAGATTCCACGACGCACAAGAAAAATCCTGCACATGATACCGGAGCTTAGAAGATTCTTTCCGTATGCCCTGTACCCGTGCGGAAAGAAGACCGAGGTCTTTCGTGAAGAGAGAGAGGAATTTGCTTGCTTCGCCAGTATCAGTGCTTTTGAGGACGATACCTTCGGTTGAGTAGATGCGGTACATTAGTTAGGAATTAGCCACTAGGGTTTAGGGAGTTAGAGAAAGAACGAAAGAAAACTCGTCAATTATTATTTTCTCCCCCACGGCACTATCGGTACACTCAATCGCGCTAAGGGTTGTCGCTTCCTTGAGCGCCGCTTCGTGTTCTTTAATAAATACTATGCCCGCATCATCCGTTGCTACAGAAAGGACTGCGAGAGTGTCGGGAGTAAAATTATTTTCTTTCCGCAAATCCTGTACCGCGCGGACAACCTCACGAAACTGCCCCTCCTTTTTTAGCGCCTCGCTAATGCGCGTATCAAGTTCCATCTCTTCTTGTATCGGCGCGCCAAAGACAACATTTTTTACGTTTATTTCATCTTTAATGAGTTCCAGAAGCTCCGCCTGTGCCTGTATCCGTGCTTCTTCGCGTTTTACCGCAAGAGTCTCTAGCGGCTGGCGCACCTTGATGCCCGCTTTCGCGCGCGCAAGAAGCGCGCGCGAAACGATTTCTCTCACCGTCTCCATGTCGGAGAGCACAGAAGCTCCATCGGAAACACCAAAGAACTGGCGCAAGAACGAGGATGTACTCCTGTCTGCGCAGGCAGGCCATTCGGCGAGGTGCACGCTCTCCCCTCTACCACCGGCGCGGATATAGATATCCTCCGCGAGAAACGGCATAAACGGCGCGCATAGTTTTGAAAGTTCCACAAGCGCATAGCGGAGCGTCTCGCGCGCGCCGCCTTTCTCCTCCCTCTTAAACCGTCCACGCGAGCGGCGCACATACCACGTTGAAAGGTCGTCTATAAACGTCGCAATCGGACGCACTGCCCTATCAAGCTCGTAGGCGTCCATCGCAGACGACACGTCGCCCACAAGCGCAGACAGTTTCGCCACAATCCATCTGTCAAGTACGTGAGAAGACGCGGGTGCCTCGCCATCCTTCATCGCCTCTTTCGCAGGATAAAGCTCGTAAAACGCGAGGACGTTTTCAGCGCGCGACGCTACCTTGTTCGCCACATCTTTCACCCCTTTTTCTGAAAAATTGAGGTCTTCCGATTTCATCACCTGACTTCCCAAAAGGTAGAACCGTAGCGCATCCACGCCATAGCGGTCAAAAATGAGCGCAGGATTGGGAAAATTTCCTTTTGATTTGGACATCTTCTGTCCGTCCTCGGCAAGTATCGTCCCCGTCGTGACAACATTCCTGAAGGGAACACTTCCGAAAAGCATGCCGGCAACCGCGTGCATGTAGTAAAACCACGTCCGTGTCTGCGCTATGTATTCCGCCACAAAATCCCCGGGGAAATGGTTCTTAAACCAGTCCTTTTTTTCAAAAGGGAAGTGGCTCGCCGCAAAAGGCATTGAGCCGGATTCAAACCAGCAGTCAAAGACTTCGGGGATGCGGCGCATCACTCCCCCGCACGCACATGAAAGCGCGACGCGGTCTATATACGGACGATGAAGGTCAAGCTCAAACTCACCGTTTACGGGAAGTGGCACAAAAGAAAGTTCGTGCACTTCTGCGTTCTTTAAGGTGTTCTCTTCGGGTGTGCGTGAAGAAATCTCATCCCTCCCTAGTCCCTGCGCACCGGCAGAGAGCGCGAGGAGCGGATCCATGTGCGATATGAAAAGAATAGTTTTCCCTGCATATTTTGCCTCAAGTTCATAAAGAAGTGACGTGGTTCTTTTCTTCTGTTCCGCTATCGTCTCCCCTCCCTTCGGCGCACGGGTAAATCCTGTTTCTCTCGGAAACTCACTCCGATATTCGCTCGGCGACTTTCCCTCAAATGAGCCAAAAATGACTTCCCTCAAGCGGATGTCAAACACTATTTTCTCTTTCGGGTATCCAGTCACTTCTGCAAAAATTTCTGCGGTCTCTTTCGTTCGCAGAAGGGGCGAGCTTACGATGAGGTCAACCGTCTTCCCCTTGAACTGCACACCCGCCTCACGAACCTGCGCCTTTCCTTGTTCGGTAAGATGATGGCGATTTTCTAGCTCACCCGACAGGACATTCAAGGTGTTGTTCTCCGCCTCGCCGTGGCGCATGAGGAGATAGGTGTTCCCTGAACTTTGTGTTTTTTTCTTGAGCGTTTTGAGAGAGTCAACAAACTCAAAAGCATTACACGCCGCGCATTTCCAGATTGGTAACGGTGACGCCCAGTACCGACTCCGCGAAATGTTCCAGTCGGGCGCACCTTCCATGCTCTTTTTGAATCTGCCTTCTTTCAAGTGCGCGGGAATCCAATTGATTTTCTCGTTGAGCGCGATGAGTTTCTCTTTCACCTGGCTGATACGAACAAACCAGGCGTCAAGCGCGTTGTAATAAATCGGCGTTTCGCACCGGAAACAGTGCGGATACGAGTGAGTATTGTTTTTCTTTTCAAACAAAAGCCCGCGCGATTCAAGGTCGCGTTTTATATCCTTCTCGGCATCCTTGATATATTTTCCGCGGAGAAACTCGGGGGCTTTGTCATTATACGTACCATTCTGGTTTAAGAGCTGTACTTTCGGCAGTCCTTCCCTCACCCCGAGCGCAAAGTCGTCTTCGCCGTACATGACGGCGGTGTGCACGATGCCCGTCCCTTCTTCTGTCGTTACAAAGCCGGAGCCGTCGTAAACCTTATATGATTTTTCTGACTGTAGCGCGTGAACAGCGAACAGCGGCTCGTAGCGCAGGCCGATGAGGTCTTTCCCTACTATCTCTTTTTTGATTTCTTCCCAATGATACGAACCTTTCTGGAGAATTTTTTTTCTGTCCCCTTTCCACAACTCATTTTCGCGGCTCGAAGCATAAATGTGATATTCGTAGCTCTGCGTAAGATCTTTTCGGTCACCCTCATCCCCAATTCTTGAAAGACCGCCGGTGAGGAATTTTATTCGTGCAACTTGATACTTTATATCTTCTCCTACCGCCAATGCCACGTTTCCGGGAAGCGTCCACGGCGTTGTCGTCCATGCGAGGAGATACACGTCGCCCGTCAATCCGATTCTTTCGGGATTCGTCACCTTAAACTTCACCGTCACCGCCTCCTCGGTCACATCTTTATAACTTGAGTCCATCGCGATTTCCGATGCCGCTATCGGCGTTTCGCATCGCGGACAGTACGGAAGCACCTTCTCTCCTTCGTAGACAAGCCCTTGTTTGTTCAATTCGGAGAGCGCCCACCAAACTGACTCAATGTAGGAGTTGTCCATCGTCTTGTATGAGCCGTCAAAGTCAACCCACCGCCCCATACGGTCTACGGTCTGTTTCCAATCACCAACATACTCAAGCACCTTCTCTTTTGCGCGCGTATTGAATTTCTCCACACCAAGTGCCTCTATTTCTTTCTTCCCCGAGATGCCGAGATCTTTTTCCACGATGTTTTCTATCGGGAGACCGTGGCAGTCCCACCCCCAGCGACGTGGCACATGAAATCCACGCATCGTTTTGTAGCGAGGTACTGCGTCCTTGATAGCGCTTGAAAGAATATGCCCGTAGTGAGGAAGCCCCGTTGCGAATGGCGGACCATCGTAAAATACGAACTCGCCTTGTGGCGATTTCTTTTTGAGCGTCTTTTCAAAAATATTTTTTTCCTTCCAAAACGCGAGTATCTTCTCCTCTTTTATGGCTACCGCGCTCTTTGCGGGAATACTTGTTCTTTCATCATTCATAAAAACTTTGCGATTGTTACCGTGTCACATTGTTCAATTGTTATAGGAAAACAATATAACAATTTCCACAACATACTACATACAGTATACGACATACTAATTTACATCCTCTCGGGCACCCTGATACCGAGAAGCCAAAGACCGTTTTTGAGTGTCACCGCGACCGCCTCGGCAAGCGCGAGACGGTAGGGGGAATCCGCGATGTGTTCGTGCGCGTAAAATGAGTTAAACGCCCGTGCGAGTTCTGTAAGATAGGTCGCCATGTACTGCGGCGCGTTCCCCTCACGCGCGCGGAGCACGGCATCTTCAAATTGCGCGAGCACTCGTTCTACCCCCCCTGCATCGGGGAGGGTGCCCGCAAGCGATGGCACGATACCTTGTGTTTTCGCTTTTTCTAAAACTGATTTCGCACGAACATAGGAGTATTGCAGATACGGACCAGAGCTTCCCTCAAAAGAGATGGACGCGACAAAATCAAAAATGATATCGTTTCCGGGCGCATTTTTGAGGATTGAATATTTTATCGCGCCGACGGCGATATCTTCTGCTGTTTCTTCTTTGTTGGTGATATCAGTACCCGACATTTTCTCTAGAATCAATTTCTTCGCTTCGTCAATGAGCGCCTCCGCGGTGATGACATCACCCGTGCGCGAGCTCATCTTGCCAGATGGAAGACGGAGCATGCCGTGCGGAATATGAATTGTCTTTTTCGCAAGGTCAGGGAAGACAACCTCCATCGCCTTATACACCACCTTAAAATAATCCCGCACCTCGTTTCCGGTGATGACTACCGAGACGTCATAGGGATATTTCTCGTATTTAAGCTTTGCGAGTCCAAGCTCTTTCGCTTCATAGGTCGGCAATCCCTGCGAGGTGACAAAAACGCGAGTGTGGAGACCGTACTTCTCGCCACGAAAAATCGTGGCGCTATCGCTTTCTTGAAAAATCGAGGGAATATTTTCTTCCACAACCTTCTTCCCAAACGGCCCCGATTCGCTTTCAAAAAAATAATAGTCAAAATGCGTGCCGAGAATTTTATAAATGGTTTCAAAGTATTCAATGCTCCATTTTCTACCCGTGTCATAGAAACGATTTATTGCCGGGTCTGACTTGTCGTATATTTTCCCATTCAACTCTCGCAATCCTTTTTCGTAATTTTCTTTTCCCGCTTCAGGGACCGTCGCGCCCGCGGCATACGCTTTTCCCAAGAACGCCGCGCGTTCCGACAAGGGGGCTTCGGCTGAAGGCATTGCGTCTTTTAAAAGCGCCATGCCGTACAGCGCTTTTGCCACATGGAGCCCCACGTCGCCCTGATAGTTTGCCCGCTTTACCTCGGCACCGGAAAACTCCAAAAGCCGCGAGAGTGCCTCGCCTATCGCATTGCTCATGAGGTGGCCGATATGGAACTCCTTAAACGGATTCGGGTCGGTGTACTCAACCATTATTTTCTTTCCCGCAAGTTCCTCGTTTTTTCCATACGCATCTTTTTCCTTCGCAATCCGTTCAATCAATTCGGTGTAGAACGCGCGTGAAAAATAAAAGTTGATGAAACCCGGTCCCGCCACTTCTATCCGCGCAATATGCGGGTCGTTCATCCCAAGAATCTTTTCTTTCAGCAGTTCTGCAAGCTCCTGCGGCTTTTTGCCTAGGGCACCCGCGTGGAGCAACGCCACATTCGTGGACACATCTCCGTGAGCGGAAATCTCCGGATACGTCAGGCGAATATCCTCGGAGGTAACGCCGAATTCGCCGAGCGCTTTGTGTATGGAGTTTTTAAGATGTTCAAAAATAGATACCATACATAACAGACCAATAGTACCATAAAAAACAGTTGCTAAAAATGCGATGCGTGCGTTGACTACCCGTATGCGCTAGTCCAATCGATTGGACTAGCGACCAGTGTTGCATTTTTTCTATCTTCTCCGTTTCCAGGGCGGGGCGCCAGCTAGTTCATCAAGATATCGCCACCGACCAGGTCCTACGATTGGCGGCATGCCCGCGCGCAAGAGCGTCTCAAGCGCATCCAAAAACCCTTGGTTGCTTTCGTGTCCCGATTCCCTAAAGCGTCGTATAGCTGATGAAAGTCGTCCTTGTTTCCCGTCGTTCTGTATTCTCGCGATAGTACTCTGGCTCACCTTGAGCGTCCTTTTAATAACGCTGAAACTACATTTTTTTTCTAGTAATAACGCAATCGCGAGCCGTTTTGCTATCATTATTCGCTCCGGTTCGGAAAGAAGCGCTTTGAGAGTTGTTTCGGCATCTTTGTGTGTCTTTGCACGCAGTAACGAGATGATGAGCTGATCCGTAATCACGACGAGAACTTTTCTCTTGAGCGGATGTGATGAAAGCCGTACCATACCAAGAAGATACTCCGTTTCCTCATTCTAGTCTAGTCCAATCGATTGGACTAGCATGGGACGGTTGTAGCATAAAAAAACCGCCCGAGAATTACTCCCGAGCGGTGGCGTTTCAGGCGACGGTGCCGAGCGCCTCCATCACATACCGCTTCACATCACTCCATACCTCTTCGGCGGTGCGATTTGCGTCAACAACAACATGACTGTTCCTGTACTCACGGAGAAGATACGTCCTGAACCCCGCACGCACTCGTTCGTGAAAATCAAGCGGGGCCCGTTCAAAACGCGTAATCTCCTCGGGGGTGTTTTGTTTCCGCAAAAGCCCCACACGCGGATCTACATCTAGAAGGATGTAACGGTCGGGGCGAAACTCCTTCCCCGTGTCGTGGTCAGTGATAGCAAGCGTGTTTATGGTTCTGAACACGAGCCAAAGCGGCATCCTTTGCCTTCCGTAGATCTGGTAGGCGGCGGTACCCGCATCAAAGCGGTTTGAAATAACTGTCTTGCCGTCTTTGAGCGCTGGTATCACCACCTCCTTCATGAGCTGTGCGCGCGCCGCACAAAAAAGAAAGAGCTCTGTTTCCACCGTCATGCGCTCGTGCGCGGACGAGAGAAGAATCTGGCGAAGCGCCTGGCCAATTTCCGTTCCACCCGGCTCCCGCGTATAGACGATGTCGGGCACGTCTTTCAGAAGCTCCCTCATACGCGCAATCTGCGTGTCTTTGCCACTACCCTCTCCGCCATCTAGAACGATGAACGTGCCTCGCTTAGCGACCATACCTTTCTCCACAGTATGGAAAAAACTATTTCTTCTTCAAATGATATACATCGTGCGGCAGGACAAACATGTTTCGGCTGTGGATAACCGCATTTTAAGAATTTACCGCCACGCGGTACCGTTTTCTTTAAAGTATTTTGACAGGGAGGGACCGGAGCCCGTGTAGTGCGAGCCAAGCTCTTGTCCATACAATATTTCTGATGGCTCTTTTGTCTTGCGGAATACCATGCCGCAGATAACCTGGCCGTCAAAAAAACGGAAGGCCGCATCCCGCACGCGCACCTCAAGAACGAGCGTTGTCCCCTGTTTTCCTCCGAACCCCGGATCAAAAAAGCCGGCGTAATGCGTACGGAACTCGCCCGTTGTTACCTCGTAGTGGATTACCTCCGCGCAATAGCCCGGCGGGATAATCACCCGTTCCTTTGTTGAAAGGAGATAGAATTTCCCCGCCGCAAGAACAATCTCTTTCCGTGACGAGGGGCGTCGGATGCGGCGCCAGAAATCGGAAACGATATGCGATTTCGGCTTGTTCAAAAAAAGCTCTTTTCTGGGCTTCGGAACCGCTTCAAAGCCGACTATTTTTCGCGACAAATCAATACTA
>Ga0209542_10001889_pt1 | contig 48363 bp, 68 predicted proteins | sample RifCSPhighO2_01_FD_184028 | JGI IMG/M metagenome (GOLD analysis project Ga0209542, IMG submission 184028) | Soil microbial communities from Rifle, Colorado - Rifle CSP2_plank highO2_0.1 (SPAdes) (version 2) | ecosystem: Environmental > Terrestrial > Deep subsurface > Rock core/Sediment ...
TGGTGATGGACATAAATTATTTTTCGATACGCGCGACGTTTGATGCGTCGATTGGGCGCGGGCGCTCGACGATGCGGCCGGTCTGGCCTGCGCGGCTCTTCTGGTGGCGCTTGTAGAGCGCAACGCCCTCCACGACGACCTTGTTTTCGCGCGGAAGCGCGCGGACGATTACGCCGGACTTTCCTTTGTCCTTGCCCGCGATGACCTTCACTTTATCTCCTTTTTTTACATGCATAGCAGAAAAATTACACGACTTCGGGCGCCAAAGAGACAATCGAATGCCAGCCGATCTCGGAGAGCTCGCGCGGCACCGGGCCGAAGATACGGTTCCCTTTCGGCGCCATTTCCTTGCCCTGCTTCTCGATGAGCACGACCGCATTCTCATCGAAACGGATGTAGGAGCCGTCTTTGCGAGCAAACGGCTTGGTCTGGCGTACAACTACTGCACGGAAGATATCTTTCTTCTTTACGGCCTTCCTCGGCTCGGCGGTCTGTATGGAAATCACGACGACATCCCCGATGCCGGCATAACGGCGATGACTTCCGCCAATCACCTTGAAAATCCGAGCGATCTTTCCGCCGGAATTGTCCGCAACCATAACGATGGATCTGGGCTGCAACATATTAATTATGTGCGGCGCCAGGCACCGTTTTTGCAGGGTCAATCGCGAAACGCTTGAGTTTCGAAATCGGACGCGTCGCCATAATAGTAACCGTGTCCCCCACCTGCGCAGTGTTGCCCGGATCGTGCGCGAGGAATTTCTTCGAGCGGACGCGGTACTTCTTGTACTTTGCATTCTTCACATAACGGTCGATCTTCACCGTGGCCGTGTCTTTCATCGCCGCCTTTACGACGACGCCGACGAATGATTGGGGACGAGGAGTGTGGCGTTCCACCCCGTTAGAAACCCCGTTTCTAACGGGGTTTCAGAGGCCCGCCTTGACGCGGCGAGGCAGGCAAAGGAAAAAGCGCAGAGATTCAAGCTTATGTTACGGAAGCGCGGCGACGCAAAGTATGCCAGTGAGATTCTGCGGGAATTCGTGAAAGCCTGGAAGGAGCGAAAGGGTCCCATTGCCACAGTGGTTTCAGCGGAATCTTTGGCTCCGGCAATACGGAAAGAAATGGAGCAATCGCTCGCAACGAAAAATTATAGAGTTGAAGAAAAAGTTGATAAAAGCGTAATCGGGGGTATAGCAGTATTCCTGGGGAATAACTTTCTGATCGACGGCACGATCCGGGGAAAACTCAAGCGGATTAGCGCGATGCTCAACAAATAAAGTGTTATGGCGAAAGATTTTTTGTTTGACATATTAAAAAAGGAATTAGAGGGGGCAAAACTCGGCCCCACGGGCGAAGAGATCGGGAAAGTTATCTTCGTGGGTGATGGGGTTGTTCAGATTGAAGGCTTGCCCCACGCAATGTTTTCTGAAATGGTGGAGATTGGTGACGCCGCGGTTCCCGCAATGATACTGAATTTGGAAGAGTATGTTGTGGGCGCGGTGGTTCTCGGAGAAGACACCAAAATCAAGGAGGGCGATTTGGTGAAAAGGACAGAAAGCGTATTGTCGGTTCCCGTAGGGGAAAGTTTGCTAGGCCGTGTTGTAAATCCACTCGGCTCTCCCATAGACGGCAAGGGAAGTTTGGGTGCGAAAAAGGAAACGCTGCCCATTGAGCGGCCAGCCCCGTCGGTGATGGATCGTCAGGGCGTAAACACACCATTGGCAACCGGCATTAAAGTTATTGATGCCACCATACCCATCGGCCGAGGCCAGCGCGAGCTTATCATTGGTGACAGGCAAATCGGGAAAACCGCTTTAATCCAGGACACTATTTTAAACCAATTGAATGAGCCCGCAGAACGCAGGCCTATTTGTATTTATGTCGCAATCGGACAGAAAGCTTCCAAGGTGGCGCAGTTCGTGCAGGAATTAGAAGAGCGAGGCGCTATGGAGTATACCATTGTGGTGAGCGCAAACGCATCCGACCCTGCTTCTTTGTGGTATATTGCCCCATACGCGGGATGCTCCATGGGTGAGTATTTCCGCGACAAGGGGAAAGATGTGCTTATTATATACGATGATCTTTCCAAACACGCCTGGGCTTGGCGCCAGATTGCTTTGCTGTTGCGCCGGCCGCCAGGTCGCGAGGCATATCCGGGTGATGTGTTTTACTTGCATTCTCGTCTTCTGGAACGCGCTTCGCGCTTGTCCGACAAAAAAGGCGGAGGCTCTTTAACCGCGCTTCCTATCATCGAAACACAGCTGGGCGACGTGTCTGCCTATATTCCCACAAACGTCATTTCCATTACTGACGGGCAGATTTATTTGGAGTCTGACCTATTCTCAAAAGGGCAAAGGCCCGCGGTAAATATCGGGCTTTCGGTTTCTCGCGTAGGTTCTGCCGCGCAAACCAAAGCGACGAAAAAAGTGGCTTCACAGCTGAAGCTCGACTTGGCGCAGTTTCAGGAATTGGCCGCGTTCGCGCAATTCGCGCAGGATTTGGATAAAGCCACAAAAGCAAAGATTGATCGCGGCCAGCATTTAATGGAAGTGTTAAAACAAGGGCAGTTTGAACCAATGCCTATGGAAGAGCAGGTGGCGGTGCTGTTCGCGGCAATCGAAGGATATTTAGATGCGGTGCCGCTCGAGAAAGTCCGCGCTTTTGAAAAGAAACTGGTGCAGTACTTAAAAGACCACAACGCCAAAGTTTTGAAAACCATCAGGGAATCCCGGGATCTTTCCGACGACACTAAAGCAGACTTGAAGAAAGCAGTAGAAACTTTTACAAGCTCGTATAAATAGATGGCGTCGACAAGACAACTGAAAACAAAAATAGGGGCGGTTAAGAATATCAAGCAGATTACGAAAGCCATGCAAATGGTGGCTGCCACAAAAATGCGCAAGTCGCAGGAAGTGGCGTTGAACGCCAGGCCATACGCAAGGAAGTCGTTTGCGTTGCTGCTGCATTTGCTAAAACAGGCCAATGGCGAGGATTTGGGCAGTATTTTTTGGCAGCAAAGAAATGGAAAGAAAATCGCCTTGGTTGTAATCACAAGCGATAAGGGGTTAGCCGGAAGTTTCAATAGTTCGGTGTTGCGCGCCGCACATAAATGGAAACAAGAACAAGAAGATGTACGAGGCCGAACCTTGACAGTGGAAATTGTGGCAGTGGGCAAAAAGGGCCGTGATTTTTTCAAAGTACGCGGAGGCAATGTGATAGCGGAATTTTTGCAGTTTTCCGATGTTACTACCTTTGCGGATGTAAGGCCGCTCGCAGATTGGGTTGTCCAGGCATACGAAACACATGGATATGATAAAATCGTTGTCTGTTCAAACCAGTTTATATCGGCTTTGGTGCAGAAAGTGGAAGTACGCCAGCTTTTGCCGCTTGAGCCAGACGCTTTAAAAGAAACAATTGAAGGCATTATTCCAAAAACAGGCAAGTATTCAGAACTGGCAAGAGAAGAGCAAGGTCCGCCAGCTGGCGGAGAAAGAGAGTTAAGCTATGTGTTGGAACCTTCACGCGAGGAAATTCTCAAGAATTTGGTTCGAGGCTTAATACAAGTGGAAATTGCGTATTTTGTGTTTGAGTCGAATGCTTCTGAACATTCCGCTCGAATGGTAGCGATGAAAAGCGCAACCGAAAATGCCGACCGCCTGCAAGAGGAGCTGCAGCTTGTGCTGAACAAAGCGCGGCAGGCGGCAATCACGCAGGAATTAACCGAAATTGCAACCGCAAAAGAAGCACTCACTAGCGAGTAAATCCGAAGTACGAAATCCGAAATACGAAACAAATTCAAATGATTAAAATTCAAAACCATAAACAACTTATATTTTCGAATTTCGATATTCGAATTTCGAATTTTCAAACAATATGACCAAAGGGAATATTGTGCAGATAATGGGGCCGGTGGTGGATGTGGAGTTTGAAAAAGATTTGCCGGCATTGCAAACAGCTCTCAAGATTGAGCGCGAAGGTAAGAAAGATCTTATCTTGGAAGTTGCCCAGCATTTGGGTGGGAACCGCGTGCGCACCATTGCCATGGATTCCACCGACGGCTTGGAGAGAAAAACAGAAGTGGAAAATACAGGAAGTCCTATTTCCGTGCCTGTAGGCGAGCAGGTGTTAGGGCGCGTGTTTGATGTGCTCGGTAACACTATCGATGGAAAAGGCGAGGTAAAAGCCGAGCGTTCTTCTATCTATCAGCCCGCGCCTCCGCTCGAAGAACAAAAAACAGAACCCGAATTGTTTGAGACAGGAATTAAAGTTATTGATTTGCTTGCGCCTATTCTCAAGGGAGGGAAGGTGGGATTGTTCGGAGGAGCTGGCGTAGGGAAAACGGTATTACTGCAAGAGCTTATCGCCAATACTGCCCGGGAGCACGGGGGATATTCTGTGTTTGCGGGTGTGGGCGAGCGTACCCGTGAAGGAAACGATTTGTACCGCGAAATGGAAGAGTCTGGTGTGTTGAAAAACACGGCTATGGTGTTTGGTCAGATGAACGAAGTGCCGGGCGCCCGTTTTCGCACCGCGTTGGCTGGCTTGCGCATGGCAGAGTATTTCCGCGACGAAAAGCATAAAGACGTTCTGTTGTTTATAGACAATATTTTCCGATTTGTGCAGGCGGGGGCTGAAGTGTCAGTGCTTTTGGGAAGAATGCCTTCGGCGGTAGGATACCAGCCTACGCTGGCAACAGATATGGGGGCTCTGCAAGAGCGCATTACCTCCACAAAATCGGGTTCTGTGACTTCGGTGCAGGCGATTTACGTGCCAGCCGACGATATTACCGATCCTGCTCCGGCCACCACATTCTCGCACTTGGACTCCACGATTGTGCTTTCCCGTGAATTGGCTTCTTTGGGAATTTATCCCGCGGTAGATCCTCTAGCTTCCAAATCGAGCGCGTTGGACCCCCGTATTGTGGGGGAGGAGCATTATCAGGTGGCGCGCGATGTGCAGCGTATTTTGCAGAGATACAAAGAGTTGCAGGATATTATCGCGATTCTGGGAATGGAAGAGTTGTCCGACGAAGACAAGCTGACCGTGGCGCGCGCGCGCCGTATTCAACGATTTTTGTCGCAGCCGTTCTCGGTGGCAGCCCAGTTTACCGGAAGAGAAGGGAAATACGTGCCTTTGGCAGATACCGTTCGCGCGTTCAAAGAGATTATTGAAGGCAAGCACGACGGTAAAGCCGAGGGTGACTTCTATCTTAAGGGCGGAATCGAGGAAGTGTAGTCGAAAGTATCAAGTTTCAATGTTCAAGATTCAAGTAAGTTTCAAGTGATAAAGTTTCAAGTTTAATCCTTAAAGTTTAGGTTTTGCTTGAGCATTGGGATTTGAGCCTTGAAGCTTTAAGAAAAACATGGTTTTTCCTCTAAGGGTTTTCGCAATTGATAGGGAAATATTCGTGGGCGATGCAGAGTCTATAATTGTTCCAACTCCGACGGGGCAGATTCAGATTTTGGCAGACCACACGCCTTTAGTTTCTATTCTCAAAGAGGGAGAAGTTATTATTGAGGCCGCCGACGGGAGCACACAAAAACTTCCCATCTCCGGCGGCACCATCGAAGTCACCGACAAAGAGGTAGTAGCTCTGGTGAATTTTTAATGTTTTGTGATTATTTTATTGAAATCGGTAGTTAGCTGTGTTATATAGAGCGCAGACCTCGGAAGTTACCCTGCAAGAGGAGAAGATCAATGGATGCTCCAAAGAGTGGATTCGATGGTGCCCGGCTTCTGCTGAATGGGTTGTTAGGTCTTACGCTATTCTTGGGCTTGAGCTTCGCGTTCTCTCCATTGAACCGTAGCCTTGGGTTCTTTTTCCTATTCTTGGGAGAAGCGTGGATGTGGCTCATCGGAATTGCATATGGGTCAGCAACAGGGAAGCACCTCATGGACTATCGCTATCTCCTGATTGCACTTCTGGGCAGTGCAGGGCTTGCTCTCGTAGCCTTAGTAACTGCTCTCTATACTATGTTCCCGTAGTACCTCTTTCTTTCCGCAGGGCTGGTAAGGCCCTGTTTCAAGCCCCCTGTGTTCTAGCACGCACAGGGGGCGTATATTTAAGAAGCTAAAAAATGAAAAGGCAGAAGCGTGACGTTCGGGCAATCCTGGGCGTTTTGGGTCAATATGCTACAATAGGAATATGTACGAAACCAAGTTTCCAAACGGGAAAACAGCGCAGGAAATTCAGGACGAGATTTTCCGGAAGATGTCTGCCGATGAAAAACTCAAGGTAGGAGCTGAATTATGGAGTTTTGGGAAAGAAATTGAAGAAGGGCGAGTAAATTATAGTCTGGAGAGACTCGAAAAACCAACTCTTGAAGATTTGATGCTTGCGAAACTTCGCTGGCAGCAAATTTCACCTTCGAGTAAACAATTTGAAGACGTAGAGTCTATTTTCAAAGTTTCTGGGGACCAGCTCGACCTGGAATATCTTGCTGAGTGGGCAGGAAAGCTTGGCGTGCAAGATTTATACGCGCAAATTCATAAAGATTAAAAAGCTATGATAAATCAGCATGCATGCAGAGGTCTTGCGGTTCACTGCATTGATTTCCGGATTCAAAGGTTTTTGAACGAGTATCTCGATAAAAGATTTCCGGGCGCATATGACCGCGTTGCTGTTCCCGGAGGCGTAAAATACCTTGCGGATGGGGGGCAGGAAGGGAATTTTGAACTCGAAGAATGCGGCGTATCGTATAAACTGCATCATCCGGAGGTGTTTGTACTTATTCAGCATGAAGATTGCGGGGCATACGGTGGAAGCAGCGCATTTGCCGATTTTGAATCGGAAAAGGCGTTCCAGGGAGAACAACTTGGCGTAGCTGAACAATTGCTCAAAAAACATTTCCCCGCGATCTCGGTGGAGAAATTTATTGTACGCCTTTCCGGTGAGTTGGTTTCTGTGGTATAATTAAGGATAATATACATATATGGCAAAGGTAACTATTTACACGACTCCCACGTGCGTTTACTGCAGAGCTGCAAAGGAGTTTTTCGCGGACCATAAAGTGCAATACGAAGAAAAAGATGTTGCAAGAGATGAGCAGGCCCGAAACGACATGGTGCAAAAGTCCGGTCAGCTGGGAGTTCCGGTTATCACCGTTGATGACGAGGTCGTGATCGGCTTTGATGAGTCAAGGCTTTCGGAGCTTCTAGGGGTTAAGAAATAGGATTCTCCATAGTAATGCTCAATACTGCAATTCAGGCGGCGCAAGAAGGCGGGGAGGTGCTCAAAAAGCACTTTCAGACTGCTTTGGCGCGCCGACTAAAAGAAGATTCAACGATTGTTACGGAAGCGGACGAAGAAACCGAGAAGAAAATTGTTCAAGTCATACAAGCAAAATATCCAGAGCACAACTTTCTTGGAGAAGAAGGAGGAGAACTGGAAAGAGGATCTGAATATAGCTGGGTGATCGATCCTCTCGATGGCACCAGAAATTTTGTAAACGGTATTCCTATCTTTGCTATTTCTATCGCTTTAGTAAAGGGCAACGAGCATATCGCTTCAGTAGTGTATAATCCTCTCACGGAAGAGTTGTTTTCTGCAGAAAAAGGCAAAGGGAGTTATTGCAACGGGCATAAATTTACGGTTTCCCGGCAAGAAGCATCGTCCGGGTTAATTACGATTGGCACGAGTTCCGCGAAGCAAAGCAAAGAAATTGCCGCGAAAATTTTTTCTCACGCGCTTCGTTACGTTAGCGCGGTACGCTACTTGGGTTCTACAGTTCTTGAGTTGGCATATTTGGCGCGGGGTGGAACTGAAGGTTTTTTGAGCCTGGGTACAAAAAAATGGGACTACGCAGCCGGCACCTTATTGGTATTGGAGGCAGGAGGGCACATTACCGATTTTGAAGGGGGCCCGTGGGATCTAAGCAAAGACTACTTTGTCGCCTCCAACGGAGTAATTCACCCCCAGCTTTTGGAATTAGTTAAAAGCATTTGCTAAGAGAAACTACTCCGTAGAAGGGGGCTTGCCCTATTTCCCCGAAAAAGGGAAAATAGGAACTATGGAAGCAAAACAAGATACACAGAATCTTCTTCCTACGATTTTCGTGGTTTTGGGAGCGACCGGGGATTTAATGCGGCGCAAGCTTGCGCCAGGTTTGTTCCATTTGTATGAACAAGGGAAGTTGCCCTCTTTGTTTCAAGTGATTGGATTCTCACGCGATGAGTTGGCCACTGAGAGCTTTCAGAAAATGGTTGCCGACATAGTGGCACAAAGAGTGCCCGGGGCTGATCTTGCTGTAGTAGGGCGCTTCAAGAAATTTTTTGTGTACCAGCAAGGGCTTTTTGAAGAGAACGAAGGGTATCAAAGCATGGCGTTGTTCCTTGGGCAGAAAGACGGGGAATGGATGGTATGCGCCAACAAGCTTTTTTATGTTGCGGCGTCTCCACAGTATTATGAAACTATTTTCCGCAAGTTAGCCTCTTCTGGTTTAACAAAGCCGTGCAGTCCTGAAGAGGGGTGGACGCGCGTTATCGTGGAAAAGCCGTTCGGGAAAGATTTGGAAACCGCCAAGGAGTTGGATGGGCTTCTGGGAAAACTGTTCCAAGAGGAGCAGATTTACCGGATTGACCATTATTTGGGCAAGGAAACCGTGCAAAATATTTTGGCGTTTCGTTTCTCAAACTATTTTTTGGATCCCGCGTGGGATAACCGCGGTATCGAGCGTATTCACATAGCTCTCATGGAGCAAGAAACCGTTGGAGAGCGAGGCGGATTTTATGAGGGTATCGGCGCGCTGCGCGACGTGGGGCAAAATCATGTGCTTCAGCTTTTGGCTTTGTTTTGCATGGAAAATCCGGGGACATTCGGCGCTGCCGAGGTGCGAAAAGCGCGGGCCGAAATTTTACGCGCCCTGAAAATATGGAAAGGAAGCAATATAGAGAAGATGACTGTGCGCGGCCAGTACGAGGGCTATCGGCAGGAAAAAGGCGTTGACGCAAACTCTTTAACCGAAACCTATTTCCGCATAGAAACTTATGTGGATAATAAAAGGTGGAAGGGAGTGCCAATTATCTTGGAAAGCGGAAAGGCGATGCCGGAAGACCGCGTGGAGGTAACTGTTACATTTCGACACCCGACTCCCTGCTTATGTCCGCCTGCCGGCGAGGCAGGCTCCCCAGGGAAGCACTATCAGAATATCCTTCGCTATCGCGTGCAGCCCAAAGAAGGAATACACATTTCTTTTTGGGTGAAAAAGCCGGGGCCTGCCATGGTGTTGGAGGAGAAGGATTTTATCTTTGACTATAAAGAAGCGTTTGGAGCAGAGCAGGTGGCAGACGCGTATGAGCGGCTTTTGTTGAGCGTGATTCACGGCGATCAGACGCTTTTTGTGAGCACCGAGGAAATTATGGCAGAATGGGAGTTTGTTGACCCTATTTTGCGCGCGTGGCAGAATAATGCAAGCCCGCTGGAGATATATCAAAAGAATACTATGCCTTCGACGTGATAAATTATGAAAAAGCAAATCGGCTACATTGGTTTAGGGAAGATGGGAAGCGTCATGGTTGCCCGGTTGGGGAAAAGGGGTTGGAGTGTGGCAACATACGACGTGAACGGCCAGGGCACAGCAGAAAGCATTAAACAGCTCGTTGCGAGGCTGAAAAAACCGCGCGTTATCTGGATGATGGTTCCTGCTGGCGACCCGGTTGATCGGGTGTTGTTTCAGGATAATGGCCTTGTTGTCCTGCTGGAGAAAGGCGATATTGTGCTCGATGGAGGAAATTCATTCTATGAAGATTCCATGAGGCGATCAGAGAAACTTCAAGGGATAGGCGTGACGTTTATGGATGTCGGAGTTTCAGGAGGGCCTGCAACAGTACAGGAGGGGAAGCCGGCACTTATGATTGGAGGAGACAAGAAAGTATTTGAAAAACTCAAATTTTTGTTCAGAGACCTTACGAGAAGGGAAAGTTTTAGATATATGGGAGAATCCGGCGCCGGGCATTTTGTGAAAATGGTGCACAACGGCATTGAATACGGTATGATGCAGTCGCTTGCGGAAGGGTTTGTTCTTCTTAAGCAATCACCTTTCGGGCTGGATGTTCAGGAAGTGGCCGGTGTGTACAATCACGGCAGTGTCATTGAATCGCGGTTGACTGGCTGGCTCGAGCAAGGATTGAAGAAATACGGGCAGGAACTCAAAGCGGTTTCCGGGTCGGTAGCTCATACGGGGGAGGGCGAGTGGACCGTGAAGACCGCGAGAAAATTGCAGGTTTTCACGCCGGTTATTAAGGCCGCATTGGATTTCCGTCTGCAGTCTGGGAGAAAGCAGAGCTACGCTGGAAAAATTTTGATGATGTTACGGAACCAATTCGGGGGTCACAGTATCAAATAGAACGCGGTATGAAAGTTTCAAAAAGCGCCAGCAGGGAAGCTGCAATGAGAAAAGCGATTACGCGGTTAAACAAATGCTTGCGAAGCGCTACGAGAAAGCAGGTTCTTCTTATGTTATCCGGTGGGTCGGCGCTTGAACTGGCCGCGGGCATAGACATGCGGCACATCGGCAAACACATTACCATCGCGGCTCTCGATGAACGATATAGCCGGGATCCTGCCGTGAATAATTTTTCCCAGATTACCGAAACCGAATTTTACAAAAAAGCAGAGCGAAAAGGGGTGGATTGTATTGATACGAGAATCTATCGTCGTATAAGCCTATACGGATTAGCAAGAAAATTTGAGCGTGGTTTAAGGGGTTGGAAAAAGAAACACCCTGCAGGTCGCGTTATCATTACGCAGGGCATTGGAGAAGACGGGCATACCGCTGGCATTCTGCCGTATCGTGAACATCCCAAAAAGTTCGCGCAACTTTTCGAGAGATCGAGTCGATGGGTGGTGGGTTACAACGCGACAAAAGGAAAAAATAAATATCCGCGCCGTGTTACGGTAACACTTCCTTTTTTACGGGAACAGGTAGATTGCGTCGTGGTGTATGCTACCGGATCCAAAAAGCGAGGGGCGCTGCGGCGGGTTTTCGCAGAGAAAGGAAATCTTGCAAAGACTCCTGCTCGCGTGATACGACAAATGAAGAATGTTTTTCTTTTCACCGATATTCCGTAGTAAGGCTAAGCCTTACTAAAAAAATGAGAAAGGTTCGATTCGCAAAAAGTTGTATCTATCATATTTACAACCGCGGCGTAGAAAAGCGAGATATTTTTCTCAACGATAGCGATCGGTGGCGTTTTCTCCAGGCTTTGCTTTTGTTTAATCGAGAGAAGAGCCCTTTTAATCTTCTTTGGAAGTTAGAGCAGGAACACAAAGGAAGAATGAATTTTAGGATTCTCAAAGAATTTTTGGAAAGAAACAGCAAACAGAAAACTCCTCTTGTGCGCATCATGGCAGATTGTCTTATGCCAAATCACTATCATCTTGTTGTTGAGGAGCTTGCAGAGGGTGGTATCACAAAGTTTATGCACAAACTCGGCACTGGCTACACAATGTATTTCAATAAAAAGTATCATAGAGTGGGCGGACTGTTTCAAGGAACATTCAAAGCGGTGCAGGTTGACACCGATGAATACCTACAGAATCTTCTTGTATATGTTAATGTGATAAATCCAGGAGAATTGATTGAGCCCAACTTAAAAGAAGAAGGAGTAAAGGATGTAGAAAGAATAATGCAGTTTGCAGAATCATATTCGTGGAGTACTCACCTTGAATACTTGGGTGAAAGAGATTCTCCAATTATTGATAAAGGGGTCGCGCATAGCCTTTTCGCTGACCCAGCAAAATACAAAGATTTTGTCGAGAATGCTTTGACAACGCGAAAAATTAATACGATTGAGCATTTAATGCTTGAGTAAGGCTTAGCCTTACAAAATATGAAACCAGAGAATTTGAGAACAAAAATATTTTTGGACAGCGGAGATCCGGCAGAAACAAAAGAAACAATGGCGTTTCTCGGATTTCTCGATGGGCAAACAACGAATCCCTCTCTCATAGCGAAAAATCCCGAAACCGCGGGAAAAAAGTTCACCAGGGAGGAGCTCCTCGGGTTTTACCGTGGAGTCGTGGAGGAAGTATCACGGGTTATCCCCGAAGGTTCCGTATCTATTGAGGTGTACGCGGACAAACACACGAGCGCCGAAGAGATGCTTAGGCAAGGGAGAGAAATGTTCGCTTGGATTCCAAACGCCCATATTAAATATCCTACAACCAGGGAAGGGCTGAAGGCGGCTCAACAGAGTGTCAAAGAAGGTATGCGTGTGAATATGACGCTTGTTTTTTCACAACAACAGGCAGCGGCCGTGTATGCCGCTACGCGCGGCGCAAAAAGGGGCAACGTATTCCTTTCTCCCTTTATCGGCCGGCTTGACGATCGGGGAGAGAATGGTATGGATTTGATTGAGAATATCTTAAAGATGTACCAAAAAGGCGATGGTCATGTGGAAGTTTTAACCGCGTCCGTGCGGAATCTTCACCATCTGCTCGCGGCAGTTCAATTGGGTTCCGATATTCTCACAAGTCCCCTCAAAGTTCTGCGAGAGTGGGCTCAAGCAGGCTTGCCGGCGCGTGAGGACTTTTATAAGCCAGAAGCGCTTACACCTATTCTTTACGAAGAATTGAACTTGGAACAAGACTGGACCGCGTTTGACATTTCACATGAGCTGACGGATGTTGGGGTGGAACGATTTTCGGCAGACTGGAATGCCCTCTTGAGCTAGAAGAAAATAAAATGATACGATATGGGCATGAAGTATGATCTCATTGTTGTAGGTTCGGGAGCGGCGGGGTTGGCTGCCGCGTTGTACGCGGGCAGATATAAAATGTCCACCCTTGTGGTCGCGGGGGAATTTGGCGGGGAAACAAGTACGGCAGGGCGAATTGAGAATTATCCTGGAGTGAAGGCGCTCGACGGATATGAGTTGATGAAGATAATGAAAGAGCAGGCAGTAGAGGCGGGCGCGGAAATCGCAAAAGGACGGGTGGTGAACATTGAGAAAAGCGAAAACGGATTCCGCGTGGCCACCGAAAAAGAAATGTTCGAGGGAGCAACGGTGATTCTTGCCATTGGTTCTCGAAGGCGCCATCTCAATCTTCCCAACGAAAAAGAGCTTACGGGCAATGGAGTGCACTATTGCTGGACGTGCGACGGTCCTTTGTATGGCGGCAAAACTGTGGCAATGGTGGGTGGAGGTGACTCTTCAGTGAAAGGGGTAAATTTCCTGGCAGAATACGCAAAGAAAGTTTATTTAATTGTGCGGGGTTCAGAGGTGCACGCAGAGCCAATAAACGCAGAACGCATGAAAAACCTCGGAGATAAAGTAGAGGTATTGCTCGACCACGAGATCAAGGAGATCGTAGGAGCGCAGAAGTTGGAAAAGTTGGTTCTTTCGAGTACAAAGCATAAAACCGGCGAAGAATCAGACGATCTAGTGGTAGACGGTATGTTTATTGAAATTGGCTTCGATCCAGACAGAGCATTTGCCGACCAGCTGGGACTTGAGCTGGACGAGAAAGGATATATGAAGGTGGATAATATGATGCGAACGCGGGTGCCCGGTATTTTCGCGGCGGGCGACGCCACGACGCATTTCGGTAGTTTTAAGCAGGATATTACAGCGGCGGCTACGGGGGCTGTGGCAGCTACTGCAGCATACGAACATCTTGCGAGAGGCTAAGTTCATATGATAGGCTAGAGGGTATATAATAAGCTAACTTTTTTATGGAAAACTACAAAAAACTGTTCGTTCCTGCCTCAATTCTTGGAGCGGGAGTAATAATAGCAATTGCGGTCTTCGCTACCGGAGGCTTGAATATTCCTGCCCAGCAAGGTTTGTCCGCGCAAACAGGAGGCGACCTGCCCGAAGATAATAAAGTTGTCGGTTCAGTTCCTACCGTAAGCGCCGGAGATTATATTCGGGGTAATCCTTCAGCTCCTATTGCGATTATTGAATACTCCGACTTTCAGTGTCCGTTCTGCAGGCAGTTTCATCCAACAATGCTACAGGCGTTAGAAGAATATGGTGATCAGGTGAGATGGATATACAGGCATTTCCCGCTTGATCAGATTCATCCTGAAGCAAGGCCGGCGGCCGAAGCCGCAGAATGTGTGGGCGAACAAAAGGGTTCAGAGGGTTTTTGGCAGTTCGCGGACGCGATGTTTGCAAATCAACAGCGCTTGGGTAATGCGCTCTATCGGGAAGTCGCAGAGCAAGTTGGAGTTAATATGGCTCAGTTTGATACATGCGTGAGCGCGCACACATACACAAATAAAGTAGAAGCGCAACTTCAGGAGGGTGTAAGTTTTGGCATAGCCGGTACGCCGGGAAGTTTCGTGAATAATACTCCTGTCCGGGGCGCGCTTCCATACGCCAACTTAAAAGCAATTATTGATGCAGAATTAGGAAAATTATGAAAAGTATTTTTATTTGGGGTGGAGTAGGCGTTGCGGTTGCGGCCGGAATTTTTCTGGTGCTTTCTTTCGCTACCCCTCCTGCTCAAGATCAACAAAATGGCTTTGGCTCGCAACTTTCCCTTCCTGTTTCCGCGCGCGACAATATCAAGGGGAATCGTGATTCTTCATTGGTGTTGGTAGAGTACGGTGATTTTCAGTGTCCCGCGTGCGCTGCGTACGTTCCCCTTATTAAGCAGTTGGAGCAGGAATTCGGCAGCGAAATAGCGGTTGCGTATCGCCATCTGCCTTTGCGGCAAATTCACCCGAATGCGGAGCTTTCAGCGCGAGCGGCGCAAGCAGCAGCTCTCCAGGGAAAATTTTGGGAAATGCACGATGTTTTGTTCGAAAAACAATCTTCGTGGGCGAAAATATCCAACCCCGAGGATACGTTCGCGGAATACGCCGTTTCTGTGGGTTTGGACGAGCAGCAATTTCGCAACGATTTGAAATCAAACGAAGTGCGCGATCGCGTGCAAGAAGATTATGCGTCCGCGCTTGCAGATGGCCTAAACAGTACCCCCTCTTTTTTCTTCAGGGGAGTGCGGATTTCAAACCCGCAAACGTATGAACAACTCCGCCAGCTTGTGTTGGCGGCTCTAGAGCAACATGGAACTTCCGCAGAACCTGCAGAGTAAACCCGTGCCCCGCTGGTGGATATTTTGCATGCTGGGTTTGAGTTTCGCGGGATTTCTCGATGCTGCTTACCTTACAGCCAAGCATTACCTCGGGTTTGAAATACCTTGTTCTATTTTGAATGGATGCGAACAGGTCTTAAGCAGCCAGTATGCCACTGTATTTGGGATGCCTGTGGCGCTGTTTGGAGCTTTTTACTACCTTGCGGTTTTGCTTTTGATTGTCGCGTTTCTTGATCGTAAAAACGCGGTATTTCTGAAGGGGGCTGTGCTTTTGCCGATAGGAGGATTTTTAGCTACGCTTTGGTTTGTGTTCGCGCAGATAGTTTTGCTGGACGCGCTTTGTTTCTACTGCTTGGTTTCCGGCTTGTTGACTACATCTTTGTTTGTCATATCAGTTTATTTCATTTATCATGGATATTTTGAAGGGTTCCGGAGAAACGGAAACATTTGATCGCGATAAGTTCTGTCGTTCGCTTCGGCTCGCAGGCGCGCCCGATAGAGTGGTGCGGAAAGTGTGTGTTTTGGTTGAACAAGAGCTTCGTCCTAACGCCAGCACCGAACAAATAGAAAAGAAGACCGTGCGCTACCTCGCGAAAGAAGATTTACTGCTCGCCGCGCGATACCGCCTGCGAAGCGCCATTATGGAGCTTGGGCCTGCCGGATTTTTCTTTGAAGAATATGTGGCAGCCATTCTACGAGAGTATGGATACAAAACTCAAGTGGGGACAATTATGAAGGGGCATTGTCTTTCCCACGAAATTGACATTCTGGCAGAAAAAGAGAATGTGCACCATATTATAGAACTCAAATATCACAATAGAAGGGGATTCAAAACCGATGTGCAGGTGGCAATGTACTCATATGCCAGATTCTTGGACATTACGGCGGCACATAAAAAATTTGAGGAGAAAAAACACGTAGCATGGGTGGTTACGAACACCAAGTTTACCAAAAGTGCGATTACCTATGCTACTTGCATGAATATCCAGCTTCTTGGCTGGCAATATCCAAAATCGGGAAGCTTAGAGCAACTTATAGAAGGGAAGTCCCTGTATCCAGTAACAGTATTGTCATCGGCTAATCGCTTTGTAAAAGAGCAGTTTGCAAAACAAAATCTTATGTTTGTGCGCGATCTCCTTCAGTATTCTCTGTCCGATCTGCAGAAAAAATTCGGTTTCCACCCCTCGCTCGCCAATCGCCTCCTCCAGGAAACCTACACTTTGGTATAGACAAACGGTGGGATTGTCGGCGTGTTTGGTGTATACTATATAAATGACTCTGTACGAAAAAAGCTCTTTATTCTTGCTGCGGGTGGGGTTGGGGTTGCTGTTCTTCTACACGGGGATTACGAAGGTGCTGGATTCTGACTGGTCGGCGGCGGGATACCTCAACAACGCAAAAACATTTCCGGCATTTTACAGCTGGTTGGCATCACCCGGGATTCTGCCTATCACAAACCTCGTAAACGAATGGGGCCTTACGTTGCTTGGCGTTTCGCTCTTGCTTGGCGTGTTTGTGCGCGTGAGTTCAATAGGTGGAGCGATATTAATGCTGCTTTATTATTTCCCGGCTGTTGAGATGAAAGCGTTTGAATTCTTCCCGCAGATTACGGTACCCTATATTGGTATGAATTCGGTTCTTGTTGACGAGCATATCGTCTATGCGTTGGCGTTCGTGGCACTTGCGGTTTTTCGTGCTGGCCGCGCATGGGGATTAGAACCTTTTGTCTCTCGAAAATATAGGTTTTGGGGATAAGTATGCATGATGTGTTATGCTTGAAGGAATTATATTAGGAATAATTCAGGGAATCACAGAGTGGCTGCCGATAAGCTCGGAAGCGGCTGTTATACTCGTGAAAGCAAATTTCTTCGGAGGAGAAGAAACCGTAACGGAACTCATTGGATTTGCCCTGTTTTTGCATCTCGGTACGTTTTTGGCAGCAGCGTGGTATTTGCGCGATGACGTAATTGCTCTTATAAAAATACTGTTTCGTCCTCGCCGCATATTCCAGGAAGGCGAGACTGAACGGATGGCTCGGTTTCTCTTGCTCTCGACGCTTTTGGGCGCGGCAGTCGGCTACCTTGTGTTTGCAGTAATTTTGCCTTCCGTAGAACGGGACATAATGGCTTCTACAAAAGTTGTTACCGGAAGCGTTGGGATATTGCTTTTGGGAACCGCGCTTTTGCAATTTCAGGCAAAACGGAAAAAGCGCGCCGCGCAGAAAGAGGCCCCGGATTTGCAGGATCGCGACAGCGCTCTACTTGGTGTTATCCAAGGGCTTACGGTTTTGCCCGGGCTTTCGCGTTCCGGTTTAACTATTTCTGCTTTGCTTTTGCGAAACTATTCAGACACCACCGCTCTGCGCATAAGCTTTTTAATGAGCTTGCCGGCAGTGCTTGGCGCCAATATTTTTTTGTACGCGAAAGGGGGGATTGAGCTGAATACCTCCTTGATTTTTGGCGCTATTTTCGCGTTTCTTTTCGGTATCCTTAGTATTCATCTGTTGTTCCGTATTGCCCGCAACGTTAATTTTGCTTATTTTGTTTTTCTGTTTGGCGTTCTCACCATTATCTCTGTATTTTTGCAGTAGACGTGTTGTTAATAACTTGTGGAAAACCGCACAAGTTAAACGCGAGCAATGATTCGTTGTTTTAGATATTGACAGCATATGGAATAAAAAATATAATGAAAGTGGAAGAAAGGTTTAAAAAACAAACAACATTAACTATTTTACTGAGAAAAAAGAAGGGGGCAAAAAAGGTCGAATAAAAAAATAAAGCCGTAAACTTACTATGGCAGCGAGAGATTCTCCTTAGCACCGGGCCCGAGGGCTCAAAGCAGGCGGAGAGCCCTCGGGCCACAGAAGAAAGCCTCCTTACCTCCTCCACAAAGGGGGGTTTGGCTTTTATAAGCGGGGTTGACAAAACAGGTCAAGGGGTGATACGATACCCGTGTACTCTCGTCGAAGTATATGTAGTATTGTGCCTTCATAAAAAAGTGGCACACTGAGAACCGAAGTTGATTTTAACTTCTCAATACTAGTGGAAAACGAGAATCAGTACGGACGATTCGAACGTGAAATGTTTCCTGCGGTATGCGCCGATTGCGGCAAAGATACCCAGGTGCCGTTTAAGCCAAGCGGCGACCGTCCGGTGTATTGTAGCGACTGCTACAGCAAGCACCGAGACAGCAGGCCACGAAGAGACTTCCGAAGATAAGACTATACATGAACTCCTCTAAGCGGGGAGTTCATGTGTATATTCGAGAGGGAGTGGGGAAAAGAAGCTTGACGTATCCTCTGCTTTAATTTAAGCTAAAGTAATAGTTCAAGGTCATTCTATCAGCTTTAATTATTTATTTTTTCTATGCCAACCGAAGGCTACTGCGTAAAGTGTAAGGCAAAGCGCGAGATGACGAACGAGGAAAAGACCGAGATCAAGAAGAAAGGCGGCGGCACGCGCCCCGCTATGAAAGGAACTTGCCCTGTTTGTGGAACGGGGATGTTCAAGATCCTTCCGATGTCCGCGGCATAAAGTATATTAGGGATTTTGGCCACAATGTCTCTGCCACGCCATATCTGGCGTGGCTTTGTGTTAGAATAATCCAATGGAGAAATGGCGAGGATATGCAATAGGGCTGTTGTGCGCTTTATTATTTGCCAATTGGGTAGCTTGGGGGTATGTGGCGGCTGGGAGTGGTTTGCGCGTAACATTCTTTGACGTCGGGCAAGGCGATGCAATTTTTGTCGAAACGCCCCAAGCCCATCAAATTTTGATTGACGGCGGGCCTAGTTCAGTAGTCAGTGAAAAGCTTGGTAAAGCAATGCCTTTTTGGGACCAAACAATTGACTTGATGGTTTTAACCCATCCGGAAGCAGACCATATAAGCGGCTTGGTGGATGTGCTTAAGCGCTATGCCGTGAAGAATGTTTTGTGGACTGGCGTAGAGAAGGACACCAATATTTTCGCGGCTTGGGAGAGAGCGCTTCTGGCAGAAGATGCTCGAGTCATTCTGGCTCGCGCTCCGCAAAAACTCGTCTGGTCGCAAAATTCCGCAAACGCTTTTCTGGAGATTTTGTATCCTGACGCTTCTGCTATAGCTAGCGCCAGAGCGGTAAACAATACTTCTATTATTTCTCGGCTCGTGTTTGGTGGTCGTTCTTTCCTCTTTACTGGCGATATTGAGAAAACAATTGAGCAGAAATTGCTGGAGGAAAAAGATAATCTGCGCGCAGATGTTCTGAAAGTGCCTCACCACGGCAGCAAGACCTCGAGCTCTGAATCTTTTCTTGCCGCCTTATCGCCCCGGATTGCCGTTATACAGGTAGGGGCGAAAAACCGCTATGGGCATCCTGCTCAAGAGGTGCTGGAACGTTTCGCCGCGTTTGGCATCCCCGTCTTGCGTTCAGACTTAAATGGGGATATACTCATAACAAGTGACGGAACAGCAATGCGCATTTGGTAAAGTAAATAATAAGTCAGCCTTTGTTATGACACATCCAAAAGAAGAACAAACCCTCGCGATTATTAAGCCCGACGGCATTCAACGCTCGCTCGTGGGCGAGATTATCAATCGCTACGAACGCGTGGGATTGAAGCTCGTGGGTTTGAAGATGTTTGTCCCTTCAGAAGAAATGGTGGAGAAACATTATTTGCTGGATCCTAGCTGGAAGCGGAAAGTAGGGGAAAAAGCAATTGAAAGCTATAAAAAGAGAGGGTTAACGCCCCCTTCCGAGAATCCTGAAGAGGTAGGACAGCGTGTGCTCGAAGGGCTTAAAAAATATATTACAGCAGGCCCGGTGGTGGCTATGGTGTGGCAGGGCGCGCATGCCGTGGAGGTGGTGCGAAAGCTCACCGGAGGCACAGAACCCCGTTCCTCAGACGTGGGGACCATCCGGGGCGACTATATGCTCGATTCTTATCAAATGGCAGATGGAGATAGCCGTGCGGTGCGAAATCTTATCCATGCGTCAGGCACGCATGAAGAGGCGGAGAAAGAAATTCCCCATTGGTTTTCCAAAGACGAACTCATGCAATATAAGATAATTCAGGAAAAAATTCTCTACGACGTTAATTTAGACGGAATTCTGGAATAAAAAGAAGCCCCTGGCAGTGTGCTGGGGGCTTTTACTCAAGGCGAGGGAATCTTCGGAATCGCATGCTGAACCCTCGAAGTAGGGTGAACGCCGCGATTGCCGCAAAGGCAGCGAGCGCAAGGCCGCCGTTTAAGAAAAATCCCGCCTCAAGCGAGGTCGTACCTACTACTCGGCCGGTGAGAATCGGGCCCATCAAGAATCCCAGAGCGTAGATCGTTTGAAACACTCCCATGCTCTCGTTTTTATGGGGAGTGTCTTTGATGGCCAGCCACATCAAGCTGGAGTACACAAGCCCCAGACCTGCGCCAACTACGGTCTGAAGAAGGGAAAGCACGACAACGCTTCCTGCAAAAGGAATAAGCATTGTTGCTATCCCTCCGGCGACAAACCCAAGCGCAAGAGTGAAATCAGTGCCGATTCTGCTGCGTACTCTATGCGCTATGCTTATGGTAAGCGAGTAGGGCGCGAGCATTGCGAAGTAGACGATGCCAAGCCACAGAGGATTGGCGCCGAGCCGCGCGGCGAAGTTCTGGGTGAAACCCAAAACTGTCGCTGTGAGCACGAAGAACATGAGCGCCCCAAGCGTCGACACCATTAGTAGTTGTGGCTGTCGGGAAAGCTGGAGGAACTCTCGCAGAGAAAGCGGCGCGGCCGGCTCGACCATATCGCGTACTGGGAGAAGGGTGGCTATCGCAAATCCAGCTGCGATAGCACCTGCCCAAAAGGGCGTGTTCCAGTCTCCGATATTGGCGAGTACGCCTCCGCCGAGTCCGCCGATTGTAATTCCAAGAGCGTAGGTTAGTGTGATGCGTGACGTAGCTTTTGGTTTGTCGTCGTGGTGCTCAACAAACATCACGCTCGATACTATCCAGAATCCAGCTCCCACTCCCAGCAAGAAGCGAGAGGGGAAGAGCGCGATAGGATTAGGGGAGGCAACCGGCACAACGATGTTGCCGACGAGAACGACGCACAGCCCGACAAAGAACAGAAGTTTTCTGTCCATGCGGGTTGCGAGCAGGCCGATTGGAATTCTTACGAATAGAAGTCCTGCTCCAAAGAATCCCAACATTATGCCAACGCCGAACAGGGCGAACTGCGCGGCGCGCTCTGCCTGTACAGAGATCGTGGCGAAGGTCGCGTACAGGGCGACCCAGAAAAAGACGCTGGAAACCCACAGCCACTTCATTCTCATGACGGCTCTCCTTAGGATATGGGATGCTTTTAAGGTCTAGTTTTACTATGCCACGATATGAGAGTTTGCGCAACTATTTTATAGGCCTTTAACCTTGCCCTTAGGCATGCGTTTGGCGTCTATCGGAAAGCGCAGGAGAAATGTTGTTCCCTCATTTTCCGCGCTTTCGACAAGCACAATTTTCCCCTTGTGCCTTTTAATGATTTCGTTTGCAATCCAGAGTCCAAGTCCCGATCCTTCCGTTTGCAGCAAGATGGCGTTGCGGCCGCGGAAAAATTTGGTGAAGAGAAACTTCTGTTGTTCTTTGGGGATTCCGATTCCCTCATCGCTTACGATAATGTTTATGGAAGCGAGAGTGAGCTTGAACACAATTTTAATGTGCCCTTTTGGAGTGTACTTAATCGCGTTTTCAAACACATTGTAGAGCGCCATTGTTAGCTTCTTAGGATCGGCAGAAATAAGCGGAAGGGGAGTGGCCGGCGCTTCAAATGCGATCTTAACTTTTGGTTTCTCTGCGATGAGGGGAGCAAGATCTTCTAGAGTTCTCTGCGCCAGGGAAAGAAGATCGGTCTTTTGGAATTCGTATCCAAATCGCCCTTCCTCAATGCGTGAAGTATCGAGGAGGTCGTTTACGAGGGAAATCAAATGCTCATTTGTTTGGTAGGTTTTTGCGATGAGGTTTTGGTGCTGCGGGGAAATAGATTGTCTGGTTTCTTCTTGAAGCAGATTTAAAGCCCACTTGATGCCGGAAAGCGGAGTGCGGAGCTGATGTGACGCAATGGAGATAAAGCTGGATTTGAGTTCTTCGGCCTCTTTTTCTTTGGTAACGTCATGGAGTACTCTCATCGTGCCGATCTTCCGATCTTGCGCGTCGCGCACGGGCAGGTGGGTGATTAACAAACTAATGCGTTGAGGGGCGGCAATAGAAAACTCGCGGCTTTCAAACTCGTGCATCTCAAGAAGGGAAAGTTCTTTGAGATTTTGAAGTTCCTGTTTCCCCCGCGTGGGAATGGTATGTATATTTTTCTTCAGAACCGTATTTCGATTGAGCCAAAGCAGTTCCTCTGCTCTTGGGTTGAAGGCAGTTATGACTCCACGGAGATCGTACACTACTAATCCATCGGCAAGGCTGTTTAGCATAGCGATGGTTTTGTTCCTCTCGGCAATGAGATCATCAAAGATCTGTGAGTTCGTAATGGCGGTTGCCGCTTGGTTTGCGGCAATTGTCATCAAACGCATTTCAAAATCGGTAAATTCGTGCGGATCCGGATAGTACACGCACATCCCCCCCACGATTCCACGTCTGCTTATGGTGGGAACGCACAAAAGCGCGCGGTAGCCTTGCTTTTTTACCGCGTCTTTCCAGCTTTGTCCGAGGTCTTTCATGAGGTGGAAGTCGGTGAGGATGTCATTTGTCCCCCATATTTTGCCGGTTTTTACCGCCCTGCCAATCCAAGCAGTACCAACTCGAATAGGGTGCTCTTTTGACTGGTCAATATAGGATTGTTTCATGCCGGAACTAGCGCTGATGTGCACCGATTTTTTGTCGGGAGTGAGTTCCCAAAAGTTTATCCACTTCGCCCCCAGTGCTTTTGCCACAATGGCTGCCATATCCTCCAAAATTTTCTGCAACTGCACCTGAACCGTCAGCACATGGGAAACTTTTTCGAGCGCGAACAAAAGCTCTTGTTGTCGGCGGTTTTCTTTTTCGGAAATAGGGCGTTTTATTCCTCTGGGTTTGTCGGCAAGCGTACGGGTGCGCCCGGGTCCGCCCGCCGTCCGCCTCGGCTCGACCGAGTCGAGACGGGAAGCGAGGCGAGTTGGCGGATGTGGATAAGTTATTTTCTGCGGAGGCATGGTTCAAGTATAATAAAAGCAAAGAATTTCGATAAAGGTCGTTTTCGTATTTGTCTATAATATCATAACTATAAAAAAACAGCATGACATTCGGGAAATTCTTGCCAGTCGCAGCTTCAGTAGGAGTGCTTGCCGCGCTGTGGGTTGCCATAGGATCCGCCAACGCCTTGGTGTTGTGGGTGCCGTTCTTGAGTTGGGCGTTAGTGTTTGGAGCTGGAGCGGGGAAGTTGAGCCGCGTGCCAAAAGAGCTTATTGGGTTGGTAGGCGGCACGGTCGCAGGAGTGCTGGTAGTATATTTGGCTCCTACGTTTACCGGGTTCTTGGGAGGTACGCTTGCTTTGCCCGTGCTTATCTTCATTGCGGGTACTTCTATTGTGATGCTTGAGCTTACGAATTGGTTTGAGCTTGCCCCGGCTTACTTTTTTAGCTTTGCCGGTTGGTTTGCCTATTTGTATGGAGGATTCGCGGGCGGCACCGACATAACAGTTGCTTCTGTAACGATGTATATGGCATTGTTACTGCTTGGTACGGGCCTTGGAATCGCCACCGTATTGCTGCGGAAGTTCTGGCTCGACATGATGAAGGTGCCTCTCGATCAGCGCCAAACCATATTCGACAAGGAACGAATGAAATAAGGAGGCTTGTCCATATTGACAGGCAGTCAAGGGAATATGGTATAATAAAAGTGCCCAGGTATCCCTTCATATAAGATCCGCATTAAAGCGTTTCAAGGGAGCCGGATAATGATTCTGTCGCCTTGGCGGCGGACTGCGGCACCCACCTGGATTATTCCGGGAGTCTTATTTGGAGGGGCTATGGGCATCCAAAGAACGTCATTTCGAAGATGGCGTTTTTTGTTATAATACAACCATGAGTTCGGTGTTTAAACATTTACAGAATAGATCGTTGGCGCATGTGATGCGGTTTAACTTAAAGCCCCAGCATTTTCCCGAGAGTGTGTCCGATCACTCATATTTTGTTGCCTATATCGTGAGTATTCTTTGCCATTTGCTGGGAAAGCAAAGTGGGCATACGGTGGATAAACAGAAGGCTCTTGAAATGGCGCTGGTGCACGATATGGAGGAGATGTTTTCGGGCGATATCGTTACGCCGTTTAAGCATTATTCCACTGAGATGGAAAAGGCGATTGCCAAAGTAAATAAAGAGATGATTGGCGAGGTGTTCGCAGATCTTCCCAAAGAGCTTGCCGCCCACTATGTTGCATTGTGGAATGAAGAAGGAGCGGGTGAAACTATTGAGGCGCAAATGGTGAAAGTGGCAGACAAACTTTCTCTTATCGCAAAGTGCGCAGAAGAAGTGCGGGTGGGCAATGAATTTTTCCAGGAGATTTACGAGCAGGGTATTAAGTTTTTGGAGCAGTACGATAAGCCGTGGTGGCAGAAAATTAAGGCGCAAATTCTCCCCTAACGCTCGCATCTCTTCCCCTGCGTTTTATCTGCTTAGCGCTTTGATGCGGGCGGCTTCCTCGTCCAGGAGCGGACCTTCGTGTTCCGCGCTGTGGGCGTGCGAGCCTTTGTAGCTTGCTTGTTTTTGATCCAAGTGGAGGTTGATGATGGCGGTTTTTGCGTCTTGGGCAGGCGCGCAATACGCGTGAAACTTTGGGTAAGAACGCCCCGCTAAGAATCGGTGAAACGCCGACTCCTGTCCGCCTCCGCCCGCTGCGGCGGGCTTCCTCGGGGCGAAGGCGGGGGCGTAACCGCATTCGCGCATAAATGTATAAAGAGTTTTGCCGGAAAGGTTGATTGAGAATTTCATTGTGTGATATACTATATATATTATGATACCTCAAAATAGCAAAGTTATGCCAATGCTATTGATCGCTATGGTGGTTGCGGTTTTTGCTTTTAGTTTGTATGTATTTCTGACAACCGAGAATACGGTTATTGTAGTAAATGAAGCCGTGTCCGAGCCCAAAGAAGTGGTTGTGACAGGAAGCGAACAGATCAAGCCAGAAGTAGAACAGCCCGCGCAAAATCCGCGGATTCGCATTTTGGAAACCGGCGTGGGATTCCTGAATGTGCGCGAGAGCGGCTCTACGCAGGCTAGGCAGGTAGGCCGTGTTCTGCCCGGAGAGGTTTATGAATATACCCAATTGCAGAACAACTGGTATAAAATTGTGCACCCTGATTTTCCAAACGCGTGGGTTTCCGGCCAGTATGTGGAAGTGGTGGATCGAAGCAGCGATCTGATGGGCGGTGAATAGAAAACCCCTTTTGAGCTTAATGTCCTATCTCCATGAAAAATGTCCCTATTGACAGGCTGTTTCGGGTTGCTAGAATGACAGTACTTTGTCATGGGACACTCTTAAAAAGTCTTCCACAGAACTGTGGAAAAGTGGTGTGGAAAAGTCGTTCTAATAACTATTGACACTACCGTCAGGTTAGCTATTCTGACAGATATAGGATTCTATGACTCCTCTCGCGCGTGGACAACTTACTTTGGGGGCTTGGAGAGAAGTTTTCAGTTGTACCTACGCGGATTTCCAGTAGAGTCTGGAGTCCGCTTTTTCTTTTGCTTGCTGGCATTGGTTTTGGCAATCGGAGAAAAGGCGGATTCTGAACTTTACATTTTACAGTCAATCGTTCGGAATGTAATAAAAGTCGAAGCTAAATGATATGAAAATGAACACTATGAAAAACCTTTTACTTATCGTACCTACCTTTTTGGTAGTTGGGTTTGTCGTCGGGACCGTGAATGTTCCGGCGTTCGCAAACGCGCAAGAATCCGCCGAGGTCGTTCAGGGTGAAGAAACTGTTGTGGAACCGGCAGGCGGAGAAGATGAATTAACCGCGGAAGAGAGGCAGGTCCGCCTTGACTCGGAGGCGAGGCAGGCGATGCTTGCAGGAATTGCCACGCAGCTTGCGGAAGTTGAACGCGAGGCGCTGCGCTTATCTTTATTGGTAATGAGGTTAGAGCTTGAAGAGCAGGCACTAGCATTGGAACAGCAGTTGCAGCAGGCATTAGCACAGGGAGGAGCCGACGTTGCGACAGCTATGCCAGTGCCGGGTTCCAATGTGCCAGAAATGGTTGTCGAGGAAACGGCGGTCGCGGAAGAGGCAGGTTTGTCGCAGTTCGGTGAAGCCCCGGCCGAGCAGGCTGATTTGGGCGTAGAGGAGAGTGTGAACGCATTTGCGTCTGAAGAAGAAGTGCAGGGTGAAGAAGAGGAGGGGAAAGGTTTTCTTGCCGGGTTCGGACCGCTCTCGAATTTGGGAGCGCCGGAACTCGCGGCTCTCGCGATCCTTGTTTTTCTGGTTGCATTCACTTTGTTGCGGCGCTTGCGGCGCGGCCGCAAGGTGCGTCCCAGCTCCATGCAGAGTGTTTTACCATCTGCGCAACAACCATTAGCTCAATCTCCGCAGGGTATTTTGCAGGAGGGTCGGGAAGATCTGAAAGAAAAGATTGCTTGGGAATAAATTGGCTGGTATACTAATGATTGGTATAAAGTCGATTTTAGTTTGCGTTTATAAACATAGCTCATAGTAAGGATGAACAAAGAACAGCTTCTCGAAGCCATGGCTCAGAAAGCCAGCATTACCAAGAAGCAGGCGGGCGAGGCGCTCGACGCGTTTTTAGGTAGCATTACCGATACTCTTCGAAAAGGGAAAGCAGTTGCGCTTACCGGATTTGGTACGTTTCAGACTTCGCGCCACGCCGCGCGCGAAGGAAGAAATCCGGCGACCGGAGAAAAAATCAACATTCCCGCGACGACCGTGCCCAAGTTCAGGGCAGGGAAAGGGTTAAAGGATGCGGTAAAGTAAAACGGCAAAAACAAAATCCCCGCGTGAGCGGGGATTTTGTTTTACAGCCAGCGTTTCTTGAAAAATACTACCAACAGCGTGAGGGCAATGAGCAACACCGCAGATACAATTGTATAGAACGCGACGGGTGACTCGCCAAACGGAAGGCGCACATTCATGCTGTAGAAAGCGGTGATGGTAATGGGAATGGTTAAGATAACGGTCAGAGAAGTGAGAAATTTAATAACTCTGCTTAGCTCGTTGGTTAAAATGGCCGAGTACCCCTCCCGTATGTTCCCAATGCTTTTCATATTGGATTGGCAAAGTTCCACCAGCTGATGGTTGGAAAGCACAAGATCTTGCACCAGTTCATGATCTTGTTCATAAAGCTGGAGAAATTTTCCCGACAAAAGATTGCTCAAAGAGGTGTTCATAGGAATTAAAGCGGCAAGAAAGTCGTTCAGAGAGCTTTCAAACACGACAAATTGTTTTACCTCTTTGTTGCCGATGCTTTCCAAGCGTACCGTGATGCTGCGGACTTTTCTGGCAATGTCGTTGACGAAGAAAGCGTAAATATTGTTTATTTCAGAAAACAGCTGCAGGAAGAATTTGGTTTTTTGCGTAGTGTAGAATTCTATTTTCTCTTCCTGAAATTTGGTAAGAAATGGCAAGGGAGATCGGGAAACGGTTAAAACAAAATCTGCCCCTATGGCAATCAACAAAGGAGTGGTGGTTGTTTGCAAGGCTTCCGCATGAGGGACTCGGGTGAAAACGTATGTTATCGCGTTGTCACGTTCTACGCGGGGAACTTCATAGGGGTCTATGGAGTCTCCCAGCAGATCTCGATTCAAAGATAAGTTGCGCGCCAAAGAATCCAACTCGTCTTGGGTAGGGTTCTCGGCATAAATCCACGAGCCGACTTTAAAATCGGCAAGCTCGACGAGGCGATGTTCTCGTACTGCCTTGTAGTAGATTTTTGTCATGGAGAATGTCTGAATTGGTCGGAGTGCCGGGAGTCGAACCCGGGTCGCACCCACCCCAAGGGTGTATACTGCCGCTATACTACACTCCGGGTTTGGATTACGCAAAACCTATCCTGCTTTTGCGGCAGCCTTCATGCATTTGGTGCAGGCTTTAATGCGCCCGCCGCCGGGCAGAGCCATCCATTGCAGGTTTGGTTTCTGCGCGTGTTTAACAGTAGGATTGTATTTTCCTCGGAGTTTTACAAGGCGCCAGGCCATATTTTTTGTTTTTCCGCAAATCGCGCATGCTTGTGCCATATAACCGCACTGTAGCAGAAAGCAATGCTTTCTGCAAGTGCGAAAATTCGAAATACGAAACTCGAAACACTGGATACAAAAAACAAAGCGTGCTATGCTTAAATTTATGGATCCTGTTTCGGTTTTGTTTTACCTCGTGATCCTTTTAATGTCCGTGATCCTTCACGAAGTAGCGCACGGGTATACGGCTTTGTCTTTGGGAGATTCCACGGCAAAACAGGCGGGCCGGCTTACTATCAATCCCATTCCTCATATTGATCCCATCGGATCCGTGGCCGTACCTCTTCTTTTAGTTCTTTTTTCAAGCCCATTCTTGTTCGGTTGGGCAAAGCCCGTACCGGTGAATCCGTATAACTTTCGCGACAAGAAATATGGTTCTGCCAAAGTAAGTTTTGCCGGGCCCGGCGCGAATCTCGCCATAGCCATCTTCTTCGGGCTTTTGCTGCGTTTTTTTGGGGCGCCGCTTGCCGAAATTTCTCCGGCGCTTATTGAGCTTTTCGGGCAAATTGTGCTGCTGAATTTGGTTCTCGCCATCTTTAACCTGCTGCCAATTCCGCCACTCGATGGTTCCCACGTTTTATTTGATTTTCTGCCGCGCTCTCTGGATGTCGTGCGGCAATTCCTTCTCCAATACGGCCTCTTTATCCTCCTTTTTTTCATATTTTTCCTGTTTCGATTTCTTACTATTCCCATTGAATGGTTCTTCCGCCTCATTGTGGGTTTCTAACTTTATTGACACAGACTCTATAAATTGATACATTAATCGCGATATGCCAACAATTCGGCAGCTAATAAAAAACCCGAGGAAGAAAGCAGTAAAAAAAGACAAGACGCCTGCTTTGACTTTTGGTTTTCGCCCCCAAAGAAACCGCGCGGTGTACTACCCCTCTCCATTCAAACGAGGAGTATGTTTGCGCGTATTCACCGTAACTCCCAAAAAGCCTAACTCTGCGCTCCGAAAGGTGGCGCGGGTACGTTTGTCCAATGGTATGGAAGTGACCGCGTATATCCCGGGGATAGGACATAAGCTGCAAGAGCACTCAATTGTCCTTATTCGGGGCGGACGCGTAAAGGACTTGCCTGGAGTTCGATATCACATTGTTCGAGGGGTACTGGACGCGGGAGGAGTCGAAAAGAGAAAACAGGAGCGATCAAAGTACGGGGCAAAGCGCGAGAAAAAGGGCTAACGTAATTTTATGGAAGACGTGATAGTGGAAAAGTTTATCAACCAAGTGATGAGGCGCGGAAAGAAAACCATAGCGCGGAAAATCGTGTACGGCGCTTTTGACTTGATAAAAACACAAGCGAAAAAAGATCCTCTGGAAATATTCCAAAAAGCAATCGGGAACAGCTCGCCTTTGGTGCAGGTGCGTTCGAGAAGAGTAGGGGGAGCTACCTATCAGGTGCCTATGGAGGTAAAGCCCGAGAAACAGGTGAGTTTGGCGATGAAGTGGATTTTGGCCGCCGCAAAATCAAAGAAGGGAAAGCCGATGAAAGTGAAGCTTGCGGACGAATTGCTCGCGGCTTCCAAAAACGAAGGGTCCGCGGTAAAAAAGAAAGAAGACATGCACCGTATGGCTGAAGCCAACAGGGCCTTTGCTCATTTCGCGCACTAACTATGCCCCGGCAGTATCCAATAGAGAAGTACCGGAATATTGGCATTATCGCGCATATTGATGCCGGAAAAACTACGAGTACCGAGCGCGTTTTGTTTTATACAGGAATTTCCCATAAAATAGGCGAGGTGCATGAGGGGACTACCGTTATGGACTGGATGGTCCAAGAGAGAGAACGGGGCATTACTATTACTTCTGCCGCCATCACGTGTTTTTGGGCGGATCACCGGATTAACATTATCGACACGCCCGGGCATATTGACTTTACGGCAGAGGTGCAGCGTTCTTTGCGAGTACTCGACGGCGCGGTCGTGATCTTTGACGGCGTAGCCGGCGTAGAGCCCCAATCTGAAACCGTATGGCGCCAAGCAGACAAATTTCTCGTGCCGCGCATTTGTTTTATCAACAAGATTGATCGCATGGGCGCGTCGTTTGAAAAAAGTCTAGGTTCTATTTGGAAAAAACTTACGAAGGATGCGGTTGCGCTTCAAATTCCCATTGGCGAGGAAGGTGAACTTAAAGGGGTTATCGATCTGCTGGAAATGAAAGCCGTGTATTTTGATGGTGACTTCGGCCAGATTGTCCGAAAAGAAGAAATTCCCGCAGAACTCCAAGCGCGCGCGAAAGAGTGGCGCGACAAGGCGCTGGAAAAAATCGCCGCGGAAGATGAGGCTTTAATGGAAAAGTATGTCGGCGGGGAAGAGCTTGTGGTGGAAGATTTGAAAAAAGTTCTTCGTAAAGCGACTCTCGCCAATAAACTGGTGCCGGTATTCACGGGTTCTGCCTTAAAGAATATGGGAGTCCAGCCCGTTCTCGACGGCGTAGTTGATTATTTGCCAAGTCCGGCTGACGTTCCGGCTATTGAAGGCATAGATCCAAAGACCGGAGAGAAGATTTCTAGGAAACCTTTGGATTCAGAACTATTTTCTGCGCTTGCGTTTAAGGTGGCGTCCGATCCATATGTGGGGACATTAACGTATTTTCGCGTGTATTCGGGCACTTTGAAGAAAGGTTCGTATCTGCTTAATACTACGACCGGAGAGAAAGAGCGCATCAGCCGTATTTTGCGCATGCACGCGGCCGAGCGCGAAGAGGTGGATGAGCTATATGCCGGAGATATCGCGGCTACGGTAGGTTTGAAGAACACGAGTACGGGGCATACTTTAAGCGCGGAATCTACGCCCATTGTGTTGGAGAAAATTTCATTCCCGGAACCCGTGATTTCGATTCGCATCGAGCCCAAAACCAAGGCCGATCAGGAGAAAATGGGTTTTGCTTTGCACCGATTGTCAGAAGAAGATCCTACGTTCCGCGTGAACTCGGATTTGGAAACGGGAGAGACTATAATCTCGGGCATGGGAGAATTGCATTTGGAAATTATTGTTGACCGTATGAAACGAGAGTTTGGGGTGGGAGCTGCCGTGGGGCGTCCGCAAGTGGCGTATAAGGAAACAATTAGAGCCAAGGCGGAGGCCGAAACCAAATATGTGCGCCAATCGGGCGGGCGCGGCCAATACGGGCATGTGCTTTTGCGCGTGGAACCCAAAGCAGAAGGAGAGGGTTTTGAATTCGTTGACGCGATCAAGGGGGCCGCGATTCCCAGGGAATATATTCCGGCTGTGCAGAAAGGTGTTCAGGAGGCAATGGATAAAGGTGTTTTGGCCGGCTATCCCGTGATTGATGTCAAAGCTACGCTATACGACGGTTCGTACCATGAGGTGGACTCTTCTGAATTTGCTTTTAAGATTGCTGCCTCCATGGCCTTTCAGGACGCTGCAAAAAAGGCGAGTCTGGTGCTGCTAGAACCCGTGATGCATTTGGAAGTGACTTGCCCCGCTGATTTCCTCGGAGACGTTATCGGCGACCTTTCTTCAAGACGCGGGCGCATCGAGGAAACAGAAGACCGAATTGATCTAAAAGTCATTAAGGCGAAAGTCCCTTTGAGAGAAATGTTTGGATACGCAACCAATCTTCGTTCCTTGACGGAAGGCCGGGGAACCTTTACTATGGAGTTTGAGCGATATGAGGAAGTGCCTGCGAATATTACGCAGGAAGTTATTGAGGGTAAGCGAAGATAATATATGGATTTAAACGAGATCAAAGAAATTATAAAAAGGGAAGGGGGTAAAATAGTTATCGTGGAGAATAACAAGCCCCAGATGGTGATTATGTCTTTTGAGGAATGGCGGCGCGCCCCACGGCCCGAGTCGAGGCTGAGCCAGAGCGCATTCCAAGAGGAAAGGGCTCCTTCTGTACAGACAGAGCAGGCTTTGCGTCCGACTCCTCCGCGCGTGGAGGAAAAAACAGAAGAGCTTAGCATTGACGATTTGCCGCTTTGAGCGTATACTGATTCAATAACTAAAACTAATTAAAAAATATTTCTATGGCCGGAAAATTTCAACGAACCAAACCCCACGTCAATGTCGGCACCATTGGCCACGTTGACCATGGGAAAACCACGTTGTCTGCGGCAATCCTTCATGTGCTAAAGCTCAAAGGATTCGCTGTAACCGAAAAGAGCGTAGACCAAATCGATTCTGCGCCCGAAGAGAAGCAGAGAGGCATTACTATTTCGCTTACTCATTTGGAGTACGAAACGGAAAAACGCCACTACGCGCACATCGACGCGCCGGGACATGCCGACTACATTAAAAATATGATTACGGGAGCCGCCCAAATGGACGGGGCGATTTTGGTGGTTTCCGCTCCTGATGGTCCTATGCCCCAAACGAGAGAGCACATTTTGCTTGCTCGTCAGGTTGGTCTGCCTTATGTGGTAGTGTTTTTGAACAAAGTTGATATGGTGGATGATCCGGAAATTATTGATCTTGTGGAATCGGAAATACGGGAATTGCTGAACAAATACAATTTCCCCGGCGATACGGTACCTATTATTCGCGGGTCTGCCTTAAAAGCGTTGGAAGCTAAGTCCGCGGACGATGAAGTCGCGAAGCCAATTCTGGACTTGATGAAGGCGGTGGACGAAAATGTCCCAGAGCCGGTGCGTGAAATCGACAAGCCATTCTTAATGGCGGTGGAAGACGTATTCTCCATTGAGGGGCGGGGGACGGTCGCAACGGGAAGAATTGAAAGAGGAGTTATTCGGCCAAACGACGAGATTGAAATTGTGGGCATTAAGCCTACCGCAAAGACGGTAGCCGTAAGCGCGGAAATGTTCAATAAGATGTTGGACGAAGGAAGGGCGGGTGACAACGTGGGGATCTTGCTTCGCGGGTTGAAAAAAGAGGACGTTGAGCGCGGACAAGTATTGGCAAAACCGGGTTCGGTTACGCCCCACACCGAATTTGACGCGGAAGTATATATTTTGACTAAAGAAGAGGGCGGACGGCACACCCCGTTCTTTAAGGGATACAAGCCCCAGTTCTATTTCCGAACGACCGATGTAACAGGAGAGGTTGAATTGCCAGAGGGAACCGAGATGGTAATGCCCGGCGATACTATTACCTTTAAAGTAAAACTTTTGGTGCCAATCGCAATGGAAGCGCAACAGCGATTCGCAATTCGCGAAGGAGGCAAAACGGTTGGCGCGGGAGTAGTAACGAAGATTATACAGTAGTGAATATCGCGAAATCCCGTTGATCGGGATTTCGTTTTGCACCCAAGGAGAACTTCAAAAAGACAATGGCAAAACCGACAGTCCGCCCGGCGGCGGGGGAAAAAGGAATAGAGCAGAAGCTGCGGATTAAGATTTCCGCGTATGACCATAAGGTTATCGACGCTTCCTGCAAGCAGATTATTGATACAGTGATCAGACAAGGGTGTGAGCTGGTAGGTCCTGTGCCTCTTCCGACCGCCATCCGGAAGTATACGGTAAACCGATCTTCTTTTGTGCATAAAGACGCGAGAGAGCAGTATGAAATGCGGACCCACAAGCGGTTGATTGACATTTTGAGCCCGAATCCGAAAGTTATCGATGCCCTCACCAACTTGAATCTTCCTGCCGGAGTAGACATCGAGATTAAAATGTGATATATAACAAGCAAATGATTTTTTGCTTTACCAACGCCTAAAATCTAAGGTACTAACCTGAAAGCGGGCCGCAAGCCGGGGGTTAGACCCCCGGTTTTGTGTGAAGTTATGAAAGCGATATTAGGTAAAAAAATTGGAATGACGCAGATATTCCAGAATGAAAAGGTAGTTCCCATTACCTTAGTTCAGGCCGGACCTTGCAAGATTACGCAAGTGAAAACAAAAGCGAAAGACGGGTACGACGCAGTCCAGGTAGGATTTGAGGAAATAACCAAGAGAAAGAAGCTTACAAAATCCAGGAAACAAAAACCGTTTTTTGCGCTTCGGGAATTTCGAACGAAAGAGGGGCAGAGTGAAGCGGGCATTGTGCTCGACGTTTCGGTGTTCGAAGAGGGGGATATAGTGCGAGTTTCTGGAATTTCAAAGGGAAAAGGGTTTCAGGGTGCCGTGAAACGGCATGGATTTTCAGGCAGAAATCAGTCGCATGGCGTGAAGCACGAACATCGAACGCTTGGGTCCACAGGAATGCGTTTTCCGCAGCGGGTGATCAAAGGCAGGAGGATGCCGGGACGCATGGGTTCAGAACGGGTGACAGTGAAAAACTTAAAAATCGCGAGGGTGGATAAAGAGAACAATATACTAGCGATACAGGGAGCGGTTCCCGGACGCCCGGGTACGCTGCTCGAAATCCGCGGATAATGATTACGTATGAGTATCAGCGTGAAAACATATAACAGCGAAGGAAAAGAGGCGGGGACAATGAAGTTGCCCGAGAAGATTTTTGGGGTTGAGCTGAATTCCGATTTGGTGCATCGCGTGATGGTGTTGCAACAAGCAAATCGGCGCCAGATTTTAGCTGATACCAAAGGGCGGGGAGAGGTTTCTGGCGGCGGGCGAAAACCTTGGGCTCAAAAGCATACAGGGAGGGCGCGCCACGGCTCGATTCGTTCGCCCATTTGGAAAGGAGGTGGCGTGACACATGGGCCGAGTTCAGAACGCAATTTTGTCAAAAAAATTAACAAAAAAATGCGCAGAAAGGCGCTTTCCATGGTTCTTTCCGCAAAAGCGAAGGGGGATTTGCTAGTTTTATTGGAAGATTTGAAACTTGAAAGCGGGAAGACCAAGGAGTTGGCAACTCTGCTGCGGAAGCTGCCTTGCGATAATAAGAGGCTATTGCTGGTTTTGCCCGCAATGAATCAAGAGCTCATCCACGCGGGGAATAATCTTGCTTTCGCAAAAACGATGCAGGCGCGCGAGCTCAACGTATTGGATTTGGTACAGGCAAAGTACTTGGTGATGCCGAAGGATTCTGTGCGAGTAATCGAGGAAACATTTGTGAAATAGTATGGCCGCTTTAAATATTTTTGAAAAAAAGAAAAAAGTGTCTTTGAAAGCAACGAAAGCAAAAAAAGCGGAATCCCCGCAGCAGGTTGAAGTTGGTTCTATTCAGCACCTTATTCGACCTCATATTACGGAAAAAGCGACTGATTTGGCCGCAAAGAATCAATATGTGTTTGTGGTAAAGTCTTCGGCAAACAAAAAAGAAATTGGAAGGGATGTGGCGAATAAGTATGGTGTAACCGTGCTGAAGACGCGAATCGTGAACGTGCATCCAAAGAAGATGAGACTGGGGAAAATAAAAGGAGTGAAACAGGGGTATAAAAAAGCGATTGTGCAAATAAGAGCTGGACAAAAGATAGAAATATTGCCAACATGAAACGCGGAATTCTGACAAAAAAAGAACCCGAAAAGCGTTTGCTTATGCGCCTCCCGAAGACCGGAGGGCGTGGTAATACCGGGCGTATTACAATACGGCATCGAGGAGGAGGGGCAAGGAAACTTTACCGGAAGATTATGTTCGGGCAAGTTCAGATGGGGCAAAAAGGACGTGTAAGCGCAATCGAATATGATCCCAATCGGAACGCTTTGATTATGCTTGTAGAATATGCGGATGGATCCAAATTCTATATGTTGGCTCCTCACGGGATTCGAGCGGGAGACGAGATTTTGTGCGACGAGAAAACTGATGTGAAAATAGGAAATCGGATGAAGCTGAAAAATGTTCCGCCGGGCGAACAAATATATAACATTGAGTTGATGCCTGGCCAAGGAGGAACAATGGTTCGCTCCGCCGGAAATTCCTCGCGCGTGGAAGCGCACGAGGGCAAGTACACGCAGCTCGCATTTCCGTCGAGCGAAATAAGGAGAGTGTTGGGCGAGTCTTTCTGTTCTATTGGAATGGTTTCAAATCCGGAATTCATGTATGAACGAGTAAAAAACGCGGGGCGTTCGCGGCTCAAGGGGCGGAGGCCTCATGTGCGCGGAACCGCCATGAATCCTGTGGATCATCCTCATGGAGGCGGAGAGGGAAGGCAGCCTATTGGTTTGAAATATCCAAAAACTCCTTGGGGCAAACCGGCACTCGGAGTAAAAACCAGAAGATCAAAGAAGTGGACGAATACATTTATTATATCGAGAAGAAAGAAGAAAAAGAAGGAAAGATAATCTATGCCACGCTCGCTGAAAAAAGGCCCATATATCGAAGAACGGTTGCTCCGAAAGCTGAAAGGCGTGAAGCCCGACGGCAAGACCGCGGTGAAAACGTGGTCGCGTTCCTCAATCATTAGCCCTGAAATGGTGGGATTTATTTTTGCGGTGCATAATGGGAAGACTTTTGTAAATGTAAATGTAGCAGAGGCAATGGTGGGGCATAAATTAGGGGAATTTTCGCCAACTACGAAGTTTTCGAGACATGGAGGGAGAATGCAGAAAGAGCTCGAGCAGGGCCAGGCGGTGAAGGCTCGGGTTGAGCCCAAGAAAGAATAAAAACATATGCAGTCAAAGGCAACATTGCGATATTTAAGAATTGCGCCCCGGAAAGTCAGACTCGTCGCAGAGTTGATACGCGGGAAAAAAGCGAGCGAAGCAAACGCTATATTGCGGTTTTGCACGAAAAACGCAGCCGATCCTTTGCAGAAAGCGTTGCGAGCCGCATTGGCGGCGGCCCAAAATTTTCAGCTTGATGAGGCGAATTTATATATAGCAAGACTGGATGTTCAGGAGGGGTCGAAACTCAAGCGATATCGTCCTCGCGCGCGAGGACGCGCCTATCCCATTCAGAAAAAGACTTCCCATATTACCATGGTGCTCGATGAAATTGTTCCGACCGCGGGAGCTAAGAAAAAGCAATCCGCTCAAAACCCCAAGGATATTGGGGCGGCCGCGCCGCAACTTAGCAAGGCTGGTTTGGGCGGAAAGCCAAAGTTTCGAGCAGAAAAGGAAATTGCGCAAGCAAAAAGAAATGCGAGAACCGCGAGATTCTTTAGAAGAAAGACGGTTTAGACTTTTAGTTTGAAATATGGCGCATAAAGTTCACCCAAAAATATTCCGCACGCGAGAAACAGCCGATTGGTATTCGCGCTGGTTCGAGCGCTCCGCGTATCCTGAAGCTTTGCGCGAAGACTACTTGATACGCACGCATATCACAAAAAAACTAAAGGAAGCTGGTATTGAAAGTGTTGAGATCGAACGGTTTGCCGGGAAAATTTTGGTTATCATTAATACGTCAAGGCCGGGATTGCTTATTGGCCGCGGGGGTTCTGGCATTGAAGAATTGCGCAGAACCCTTGTAAAAATTTTGGAAACAGATAAAAAGAGTAGATATCAGGGGACCCGCCTTGAGTCGGCGAGGAAAGCAACCGACAGCCGGAAACGCGAAATTCGGCTCGAAATACGGGAGATTAAAAACCCTTGGGCTTCAGCCTCTTTGACGGCCCAATGGGTTGCTCAGCAGCTTGAAAAGCGGATGCCGCACCGAAAAGTAATGAAACAGGCTATCGGGAAGATGATGGCAAACAAAGAAATTGAAGGCGTGCGAGTGGAAGTATCGGGAAGGCTCGGAGGCACCGATATCGCCAGAAGAGAGAAACTAAGTATGGGAAGATTGCCCTTGCAAACATTGCGTGCTCGAATCGACTACGCGCTGCGAGAAGCGAAGACCACATATGGAATGATTGGAGTGAAAGTATGGATGTATAAAGGGGAAAAATTTGACTAGTTATGCTTACGCCCAAAAAGGTAAAACATAGAAAATGGATGAAGGGAAGATCTCGAGAGAAGGGAGTAGAGTCTCGGGGAACCGAAATTTCTTTCGGCTCTTACGGTTTGAAATCCGAAGGGACGAAGTGGGTTTCAGCACGCCAGCTGGAAGCTTCGCGAAGGGCGATTATTCGGTATCTTCGGAAGGGCGGAAAGATGTGGACTCGCGTATTTCCGGACAAGCCGGTTACCAAAAAGGGAGCGGAGGTGCCCATGGGCGGCGGGAAAGGCGGCGTAGACCATTATGCGGTGGCCGTGAAGCCCGGAAGAATGCTTTTTGAGGTAGATGGTTTGGCAGAAGAAGCTGCGAGAGACGCATTACGCAAAGCCGCGGCAAAGTTACCCTTAAAGACGAAAATTGTGAAACGTTAAATCCGTATGGAGACTCTTGATTTACAGAAAAAGACCGTGGCAGAACTGCAGAAGATGCTCAGAGAACAACGCGCAAAACTTCAACAGTTGAGGTTTGATCTGCCCGGAGGCAAAGTAAAAAATGTGCGCGGGATTCGAGAGATACGAAGAAGCATCGCGCGAATATTAACGTTGATAAGACAGAAACAGTAGAACTATGAGCAAACGAAGGTTAACTGGAATAATTGTTTCAGACAAGATGACAAAGACTGTGGTAGTGGAAACGGTTAGATTCAAGCAGCATCCCAAATATCTGCGGCGTATTCAGATACACGAAAAATACAAGGCGCACGATGAGAAGGGAGAATTTCATACTGGCGATAGAGTCGTTATTGAAGAATCAAGGCCTTTGAGTAAGGATAAACGTTGGAGAGTAGTAGAAAAATTATGATTCAACCAAGAACCAAACTCAAAGTCGCAGATAACACCGGCGCAAAAATCATCCAGTGTTTTCACGTGATGGGAGGTACGCGCCGGCGATACGCGCAAATTGGCGATATAATTGTCGCTGCCGTGAAGGAAGCAGAACCGAGAAAGACGGTAAAAAAGCACGAAGTTGTCCGGGCGGTTGTGGTGCGGCAAAGAAAACCATTTCGACGCGCGGATGGTTCGTATATCGCTTTTAGCGAAAATGCGGCTGTTCTTTTAGAGAAAGAAAAAGAGCCCAAGGGTGGAAGAGTATTTGGTCCGATCCCGAGAGAAATACGAGATAAAGGATTTACGAAGATTGCGGCGCTAGCTCCCGAAATATTATGAGAGTCAAGAAAGGTGACAATATAATAGTGACTACTGGGAAAGATCGAGGGAAGAAAGGAAAGGTTTTGCGGGCGTTTCCGCGCGAGGCTAGAATAGTTGTCGAGGGAGTTAACATACGCAAAAAACACGTCAAGGCAAAACGCGCAGATCAGAAAGGGCAGATCGTGGAGATGCCGGCTATGTTTTCTGTCTCATCGGTAAAGCTTGTATGCGAAAAATGTGGAAAGCCGACACGAGTGGGCTATGCGGTGGCGGGGAAGAAAAAGTCGCGGATATGCAAAAAATGCGGAGCTGAAATCTAGTATGACAGGCTTAAAAGAGAAATACGAAAAAGAAGTTATCCCCGCTATGATGAAGAAGTTTGGCTATAAGAGCGTTATGGCTGTCCCACGTTTGGAAAAGGTGGTGTTAAATACCGGATTTGGAAAATTAATTACCGCAAAATCCGGCGATGATCATCGGAAAACACTGGAGGCGATCGTAGGAGATATGTCGAGTATCGCCGGCCAGCGCGCTATGCTAACCCGAGCCAAGCAGTCTATCGCCGGCTTTAAGCTTCGCGAGGGAACGCCCATAGGTGCTAAGGTAACATTACGGGGTGCAAAGATATATGGTTTTCTTGAGCGGCTGATTCATGTGGTGCTTCCGCGTTCAAGAGATTTTCGGGGATTGCCACTTTCCAATGTTGATGAAAGAGGGAATCTTGCAATCGGCATTCGAGAGCATATCTTTTTCCCGGAGGTTTCCCCGGAGAAGGCAAGAGATATTTTCGGACTCCAGGTAACAGTTACGACAACTGCGAAAACCAAAGAAGAAGGGCTAGAGTTATTCCGCTTGTTGGGATTTCCCATTAAACATGATTAACGAATATGGCAAGTAAAGCCCACATTTCAAAAGCAAAGAAAAAGCCAAAATTTTCAAGCCGGACTTTGAACCGATGTTTTCGATGCGGGAGAAAACGCGGGTATATGCGGGATTTTGACTTGTGCCGCATTTGTTTTCGGGAAATGGCAAACCAGGGATTAATACCGGGGATTACGAAATCAAGTTGGTAGTTCGACTACACTCACTATGCAAGATCCAATCGCAGACATGCTTAATCGTTTAGTAAACGCCCAAGCCGTGAAAAAAGAAACGGTGGAAGTTCCGTTTTCGCAGATAAAGTATGCGATCGCGAAAATTTTGGAACAGAAAGGATTTGTAAAAAGCGTGGAGTTTAAGGGAAAGCGAACAAAGAAGCTCATCGACATTGTTTTGCTTTATCCAGATGGGGCTCCGCGGATCGCGGGGGTCAAACGTATTTCCAAGCCCGGGCAAAGAGTATACGCGCCTACGCAGAGGTTGCGTAGCATAAGAAGTGGTTTGGGAATTGCGATTATTTCCACTTCGAAAGGGTTGATGACAAATAAGGAAGCGCGAAAAGAAAAAGTAGGGGGAGAGGTGCTTTGCGAAATTTATTAAGCGCTATGAGCAGAATCGGAAAAAAACCAATTGAAATACCGCAGGGGGTAGAGGTGCGAATTGAAGGCAGAAGGGTGCTAGTAAAAGGGCCAAAAGGAGAACTCTCGCGTGAGTTTCGCCCTGAAGTTGCTATTGAGCAAAAAGATGGTAGCATACTTGTGAATTCACTAAGTAATTCTAAACTAGGGAAGTCTTTATGGGGGTTATCGCGCACGCTGCTTGCCAACATGATTCAAGGTGTTTTCCAAGGGTATGCGAAACGGCTGGAAATCGAAGGGGTGGGGTATAAGGCTGCAATGGAAGGTAATTCTTTGACATTGAATGTAGGTTTTAGCAACCCCGTGAAAATGGAGCTTCCCCCGCATACAACGGTTGTAGTTGAGAAGAATATTATTACGGTGAGCGGGATTGATAAAGAAGAGGTTGGACAGTTTGCGGCAAGTATCCGAAAAGTGCGAGTACCCGAACCCTATAAAGGGAAGGGTATTCGGTATGAAGGTGAGGTTATACGTCGAAAACTCGGGAAAAAGGCGGCAACCGCCGCGGGGAGCAAAGCCTAATATGACTAAGGAAACACGAAAAGAAAAAAGAATGCGGCGCCATAGACGAATACGCGCGAGAATCACGGGGAATGCGGCAAGGCCGCGTTTGGCAGTGTTCCGTTCGAACAAACATATGTACGCCCAGTTGATTGACGACGAGAAGGGGCATGTGCTTGCTTCTTTTTCAGACATGAACTTCAAAGCCAAAGAGAAGAAAGGAGAGATCTCGAAAGAAATTGGCAAACGCATCGCGCAGGCGGCGAAGGATCAAAAAATTGGCGCGATTGTGTTTGATCGGAGTGGATATAAATACCACGGGCACGTAAAGGTCTTAGCCGAAGAAATACGCTCGCAGGGCATTGAATTTTAATATGGCACGAGAACAATTACAACCTGATCGCGGTCACGGTCCCCGGGGAGGGTCTCGCAGGGAGATGGGAAGGCGAGAGTCGGACGCAAAATTATTTGATTTGGCACGCGTTACGCGGGTGGCAGCGGGGGGGCGCCGTTTCCGTTTTCGCGCCGTCGTCATTTCGGGCGACAAACAAGGAAAAGTAGGTGTCGGCGTCGCCAAAGGATCAGATGTTACCCAGGCGATAGAAAAGGCAACGCGCCAGGCGAAGAAACGAGCCATTCTGGTGCCTATTCAAAAAGGGACAATTCCGCATGAGGTGAAAGCGAAATTCGGGGCTTCAGTGGTATTGCTGAAACCGCAAAAGGGCGGGAGAGGACTGGTTGCCGGAGGGCCGATACGCATTATTTGTGAATTCGCGGGAATTCAGAATATATCGGGAAAGTTTGTTTCGAAAACCCATAATAAGCTGAACAACGCACTGGCGACGATTGAAGCTTTAAAAATGCTGAAAAAAATCCGCGAGCCGGCGGAGAAAAACGATGCAGATACACGAAATACAACCAAAGACTAAACAGCGAAGAGCGCGACGCATTGGTCGGGGCGGCAAAAAGGGCACGTATTCCGGGCGCGGCATGAAGGGGCAGAAATCCCGAGCCGGACATCGAATGGCCCCGAAGATGCGGGAACTGCTGAAACGCTATCCCAAACTGCGCGGATCCCGGAGACCAAGGCGCGAAAAAGCGATCATCGTAAAACTCGCCCAATTGGAAAAGCATTTTCAGGCCGGTGAAACGGTGAATCCTGCTGTGTTGGCGCAAAAGAAAATTGCAGGTAAGATAAAAGGGGCGATTCGGAGCATTAAAATTCTGAACGATGGAGAAATAACTAAAGCGCTGACCATAGAAGATTGCGTTTTGTCAAAGAGCGCGCGAGAGAAAATAGTAAAAGCGGGTGGAACCATAAAATAGACATGCTTGAAAAACTCCTTCGACTTTTTAAACTTAAAGACCTTCGGAATAAGATTTTATTCGTTTTGGGCATTTTCGTCATTTTTCGATTAATGGCGAATATTCCCATTCCCGGGATTGATGCCTCAAGATTGCAGGCCTTTTTTGAAGGCAACCAATTGTTTGGGTTGATTAATCTGTTTACGGGTGGCGCGCTCGACAACCTTTCTATTGTAATGCTTGGGGTGGGGCCGTATATTACCGCGGTCATTGTGATGCAGCTGCTTACGATGATTTTTCCGGCGCTCAACCGATTGTATAAAGAAGAAGGTGAAGAAGGAAGGAAAAAATTTAATCAATATGGAAGAATATTGACCATTCCTTTTGCGTTTGTGCAGGGATATGGTTTTCTGACACTTCTTTCTCGGCAGGGCATTATTGACCAGTTGTCTCCGCTTTTTTACCTCACGGCGCTCGGCACGGTAATCGCGGGAACAGTATTTTTGATGTGGCTGGGCGAGTTGATTACGGAAAAGGGCATTGGAAACGGTGTGTCGCTTTTAATTTTTGCCGGTATCGTTGCCGAATTCCCTTTGAGTGTGCGGCAGCTATTTGTTGATTGGGATCCTTCACGCAGCCTTTCGATCGCCGCGTTTTTCCTCATGGCGATAGTGATTATCGCGGGGGTAGTGTTTGTAACGGAAGCGCGGCGCAATATCCCCGTATCCTACGCCAAGCGCGTGCGAGGCAACAAAATTTATGGGGGCAGCTCCACCTATCTTCCTTTGAGCGTAAATCCTGCGGGAGTGATTCCCATTATTTTTGCATTGTCGCTTCTGATGTTTCCCGGAATGATCGCGAATTTCTTTGTGGGTCAGCCAGGTTTCGCGGGGAACATCGCGCAATTCATTGTGACCAACTTTAATCCCACATCCTGGATATATATTGTCGTGTACTTCTTGTTGGTGGGCGCTTTTACTTTTTTCTATACGGCAGTAACGTTCGAACCAAAATCGATTTCCACAAACCTGCAAAAAATGGGTGGGTTTGTGCCCGGCGTGCGGCCCGGCGCTTCTACCGCGGAACATATTTCTTATATCTTAAATCGCATACTGCTAATCGGAGCCCTGTTTTTGGGTATGGTGGCGGTAATGCCTTTCTTGGTGCAGATGATTACTCACGTTACGGCGTTTCAATTTTTGCTCGGAGGCACCGCGCTTCTCATTATGGTAAACGTGGCCTTGGAGACCATGCGTCAAGTGAGAGCGCAGCTCCAGATGCGCGATTATGACACCTTCTAACTTTAAAGTATTAATTGTTTTAGGAAAATCGGGATCCGGGAAGGGGACGCAGGTGGAGAAGCTTGCAGAACAACATGCTCTGAAAATTATTAGTTCTGGAAGTTTGCTTCGTGCTCGAGCAGGAGAAAAAGATTTTGTCGGGAATAGAATCGCGGAAATCCTTGATAGGGGAGGGCTTATTCCTACGCCGATTATTTTCCATTTGTGGCTGCACGAACTTGAGAAGATACGAGAAGCGGGAGATGAAGTTAAAGGAATTATTTTTGAAGGAAGCCCTCGAAAACTCTACGAAGCTTACTTGCTGGATGAGACTTTGTGGTTTTATAACCTGGAGAAAAATATGCGAGTAGTTCATCTGGATATTACGGATGAAGAAGCGATGAAACGTCTCCTGGCGCGAAAAAGGTATGATGATACAGAAGCGGCGATTCGGGAGCGGCTGCAATGGTATAAAGCAGAGGTGGTGCCGGCCGTAGAGTACTATCGCGAAAAGGGGCGACTCGTTGAAATAAACGGAGAGCAATCGGTTGAAGCCGTACACCAAGAGATAGTAGAGAAGTTCAAGGATTTTTTTGAACAATGATTCCTATCAAAACACCGCAAGAAATCGCGATTATGCGAAAAGGGGGGCGCATACTGGCCGGGATAATGGATGAGCTTATCGCGCAAGCGCAGCCTGGCGCGAGCACCGCACAACTTGACAAAATCGCTGAAGGAAAAATTTTGAAAGCAGGTGCAAAGCCTGCTTTCAAAAATTATCAGGGGTTTCCGGCTACGCTATGCGCGTCGGTAAACGAAGAGGTGGTGCACGCGATTCCCTCCCCGGAAAAAATTCTCAAAGAGGGCGATATTATCACTCTTGATTTAGGGCTCATTTATAAAGGCTATTATTCGGATATGGCGCGTACGGTGCCGGTGGGAGAAATTGAAAAAGAAACCGCACGGCTTGTGCGGGTTACTAGAGAAGCATTGGAGTTTGGAATCAAAAAAACGCGCGCGGGCGTGACTGTAGGAGATGTTGGGAATACGATTCAGCGTTTTGTGGAAGAGCGGGGATATGGCGTTGTGCGCGAGCTTTGCGGCCACGGCATCGGGAAAGAACTTCACGAGGAACCCCAAGTGCTCAATTATGGTTCGCGCCACACCGGAGTTGAACTCAAAGAGGGTATGGTCATCTGCATTGAACCTATGGTTACTATGGGGGATTGGAATGTGAAGCGAGCTCGCGACGGCCAGACATATATAACCCGCGATGGCTCTCTTTCGGCGCACTTTGAAGACACAATCGCGATAATAAAAAACGGCGCGGAGGTGTTGACGAGGCCTTGAGAAGTATCTAAAATAACCAGAATCAGCGCATGGAGGAGAACCGTGAGCTCCGAACTGCTGGCGCAGTACGATTCCGTTGATCGTTTTTTCGACGGTTTCGCTCGGGTCAAGAAGAAGGACAAGGAATTCCATATCTGTCCTGATGGCACGCCGGCGTACAAGGAGAGGTACGATTGTGTCAGCCCTGTTTTCTCTCCGGAAGGCCTTGCCTGGGTGAGGGAAGCAGGTCAATGGTTCCACATCCGCCGGGATGGCAAGCCGGCGTACACGGAACGGTATGACTCCGTTGGGCCCTTTTTCCAGGGTCGGGCTCTCGTACGGAAGGGTGGTAGTTACTTCCGCATCACCCCAGACGGCAAGCCGGTAGAGTAATCTGTCAAAGGTTCCTTGCTGGCGAAACCCCAGTTCTCATACTGGGGTTTTTTTATGCGCGCGCGGCGTGATACAATAGCGAAATGTCAGAATTGAAGTTGTCAGTGGTAATCCCCGCGTATAACGAAGAAAGCCGTTTGCCGCGAACGCTGCGGGACGTCGACGCGTATTTACGGAAGCAGGATTATGAATACGAAATTATTGTGGTAAACGATGGTTCGCGCGATAGAACAGTCGAGGTAACGAACGCGCTGGCGCGGGAAATCGCGAATCTGCGATTGATTGACAATCAAAAAAACCGCGGGAAGGGATATGCGGTGCGGCAAGGAATGTTGGAAGCAAAAGGCGCATATCGCGTGTTTTCTGATGCTGACAATTCCACGAGTATAACACATATGGGAAGAATGTGGCCTGAATTTGAGAAAGGATTTGAGGTAATCATCGGTTCCCGTGATATCGAAGGAGCGGTGATTGCCGTGCGGCAAGCCTGGTGGCGGCGGCGGCTGGGAGATATCTTCAATCTTGTGGTGCAGTCGCTTACTGGCTTGTGGGGCATTTGGGACACGCAGTGCGGCTTTAAAGGATTTTCCGCCCGCGCCGCGCGGGAAATTTTTTCGTGCGCCAAAATCAACCGATGGGCGTTTGATGTGGAGGTGTTGGTTATCGCGAAAAAACTTGGATATCAAATCAAAGAAGTGCCGGTAACATGGGTAAATGACAAGCAAAGCAAAGTTCGATTTTCAGGAATGGCGAAAATGTTTTTGGAAGTTTTGCAAATTAGTTTGCGAAGGTATGGCTGAATTAAAAAAATTTCCATCGGAATTGCGTCTTGATCCTGTTTCCAAAGATTGGGTTCTTGTTAAGACGGGTTTAGCGCATAAGCTCGAAGACTTGCGTCGAGGAGCAGGTGGGCATGATCGCGCCTCATGGGAAGCTGCGCAGAAAGATTGCCCTTTCGATACTTTAGAAAAGCAGGATTGCCCCACGCACGCATTTTTTGAAGGGGAAGAGATACCTTTACCTGCAGGGAAGAAGTGTGTTCCTGGATACTGGACCACTATTGCCTTTCCCAATAAATATCCAGCGTTCGTAGCGAAAAAATATTTTAAAATCCGGAACCTTGGACCTTATCAGGTGGCAGATGGGGTCGGATTTCATGAAGTTATCGTTACAAAATCCCACGCAGACGATATCCCGCAATTTTCTGTTTCGCAAACGAAAGAGCTGTTTGATATGTATCACGCGCGCTATAGAGCTTTGAAGGGTAAAAGATTTGTAAAGCATATTTCCATTTTTAAAAATAGGGGGCCGAGGGCCGGCGCTTCGGTTGCTCATCCGCATTCCCAAATCATAGCAGCTCCTGTTACCGACCCCGATATTCTTAGCAGTCTTCAAGGCTCTCTGGAATACTTTACAGAAAAGAAAAAGTGCATCCACTGTGCTATGATTGCGTGGGATAGAAAAGACAAAAAACGCATGGTATATGAAAACGATGATTTCATAGTGGTATGCCCTTTTGCTTCCCGCGTATCTTTTGAAATGCGGGTATATCCCAAAGCTCATGCTCCCTATTTTGAGCAGATCGACGCGCGAGAGCGAGAGGCGCTTGCGGATGCCTTTCTCGCGGCGATGAAAAAGTTATACAAGGCGTTGAAAGATCCTGACTATAACTATTTTTTGCATACGGCTCCTGCTGACGGCGGGAACTATGAACACTATCATTGGCACTGGGAAATTCTGCCGAGAACCGCAGTTTGGGCAGGATATGAACTAGGTTCGCAAATCGAAGTTTCTACTATTGAACCAGAAAAAGCGGCAGCGTTTTTGCGTAAACAGAATCACTCCTAGAAATATATGATTGAAACAATTTTTGAGTTTCTTGCGAATACCATTATCTTTGTCATTGAAACCACGGGGTATGTCGGCATTGCGCTGTTAATGGCATTGGAAAGTGCCAATATTCCAATTCCTTCGGAGATTATCATGCCGTTTGCAGGGTTTTTAGTTTGGGAGGAAAAGCTCAATTGGTGGCTTGTTATCTTTGCGGGGGCATTTGGGAACCTTGTCGGCTCTCTGGTATCGTATTATCTAGGGAAATGGGGCGGGAGGCCGTTCCTGGAGCGCTACGGGCGATATTTTTTTATAACACGTCATGATTTGGACCTCGGGGACAGGCTGTTTGCCAAATATGGGCCTATCACTATTTTTGCTTCCCGAGTCCTTCCTATCGTGCGGACATTTATTTCTTTTCCGGCTGGCATGGCGCGCATGAACATCTGGAAATTTTCACTGTATACTTTTACGGGGTCTTTCATGTGGAGCATGATGCTTACATATGCCGGATTAATCACTGGGGAAAATTGGGATGGCCTGAAAGAATATTTCAGGACGTTTGATTGGCTTATTGCCGGAATTATTGTAGTATTAGGTACATGGTGGATTTGGAGGCATATTAAGCTTCTAAAACGTGAAGCGTAAATGCATAGCAGCAATGGAAAAGACAATTATCATAGCTAACTGGAAAATGAATCCCCGCACGTTCCTCGACGCGCAAGCCCTGATAAGTGAGATATTGTTTGGCGCGAAAGATATAAAAACTGTGAACATAGTATTTTGTCCACCATTTGTATATCTTCAAGGGCTTATTAAGAAATATCCAAAAGCTGTTTTTGGCGCGCAGGATTGTTTCTGGGAACAGCAAGGAGCTTTCACCGGCGAGGTTTCTCCTCAAATGCTTAAGGCCATGGGGTGCGCGTATGTTATTCTTGGACATTCAGAACGCGCAAAATATCTGGGAGAAACGGAGGATATGGTGCAAAAGAAAGTTGCGGCAGCGCTGGCTGCTGGCTTGAAAGTTATTTTATGCGTAGGGGAAAAAGAAGAAACGCCAAAGGATATGCCTGGCCTGCTTGTCGTATATGAGCCGGAGTGGGCGATTAGCACCGAAGGAAAGGGGGCTGCG
>Ga0209542_10001890_pt1 | contig 48347 bp, 46 predicted proteins | sample RifCSPhighO2_01_FD_184028 | JGI IMG/M metagenome (GOLD analysis project Ga0209542, IMG submission 184028) | Soil microbial communities from Rifle, Colorado - Rifle CSP2_plank highO2_0.1 (SPAdes) (version 2) | ecosystem: Environmental > Terrestrial > Deep subsurface > Rock core/Sediment ...
GGAATCGTTGAGACTCGTGGGAGATGACCACGTTGATAGGCGCTAGGTGGAAGGGGAGTAATCTCTTGAGCCGAGGCGTACTAATAAGTCGACAGAACTCTCGAAAGGAATTGTGAGAGTCGCGTGAGCCCTTCGAAGCTTCGACTATGTCGGAGCGGAGTAGGGTGACTTTCTTAAGATTTTTGTGTCACTCTTTTCAAATTTGACGAACAGAACGCAGTGTTTGTTGTGTCTGCGTATGCAGTACAACAAGATTGAGCGTTCTGTGCTGGTGCTTCGGCGGTGGGGTCACACCCGTTCTCATTCCGAACACGGAAGTTAAGCCCACCTGCGCCGATGGTAGTCGCAAGGCGAGAGTAGGTCGGCGCCAGCACAGAATGCTCAAAAGAAACACTCCGCACCAAAGATGCGGGGTGTTTCTGTATGTCGTATAATCAGATACGTCTCATATGACTACCACCTGCAAGCTGTTACCTATAAGCTCCTAATATGTCCTGGGCATCAAAGAGGAGAGGGATGTATCTTGGTGCGATTTTTCTATTTTTTGCAGTAATTTTTGGAACTCCGCTCGCACTATGGCTCTATGAGCCGCCCTCTTGTTTTGACGGCAAAAGGAACCAAAAAGAAACGGCGATTGATAAAGGTGGCCCGTGCCAGCTTCTTGACGAACGTTATCTTACGCCGCATGCGATCTTGTGGTCGCGTAGTTTTCAGGTGCGAGGAGGGGAGCGTGGAGCAGTCGCCTACATTGAGAATCCCAACAGCGAAGCGGGAGTTCAGAAAGTGGCATACCGTTTCAGGATTTACGACGAACGCAACATCCTCGTCGCTGTACGCGAGGGAACAACTTTTATAATGCCTGGCGGCCTGACACCCGTTTTCGAGGGTGCGATTGATACAGGAAATCGTACAGTAGCTCGCACATATTTTGAGTTTACGGATACTCTTGTTTGGAAGCATATGAAAGATGCGACAGAAGCACTCACTGTCAAAGACAAACAAATATACGACACGACCACATCACCGCGTCTCTCCGCGGTTATAAAGAACGAATCTGTTGCAGAAATAACGAACACTTCCTTCGTCGCGGTTGTATTTGATACGGCGGGGAACGCTTTTGCCGCTTCCGAGACACTTCTTCCGCGCATCGCGGCAGGTGCGGAACGTGATATCGTGTTCACATGGCCTGAGCACTTTCGTTTTACGGTTGGTCGCATTGATATACTACCTCTTTTACCACCCGCTTTCTTCCGCTGAGAACGATCGATCACCATGATTTCCAGATTGCAGTCTGTTACAGACGGGAAACTCCGCGTATTTTCGCATATTGACTGGTATTTATTATCGGCCGCGGTCACAATAGCGCTACTTGGGCTCGTGACCATGCATTCTTTTTCCGGGCAGAATGCCTTTTTCGAACGGCAGGTTGTTTGGATAGGAATTGCCGTTCTCGTATTCTTTGCCACTAGTATTCCGGAATATCGTTTTCTTCAACGCACGCCCGTTGTCGTCGCTCTCTACATAGGAGTGATTTTTTTTCTCGGCCTCGTATTCTTTTTTGGCACCATTGTCAAAGGCGCACAGACCAGACTCGACCTCGGATTGTTCGCGTTTCAGCCGTCTGACCCTGCAAAACTCATTCTCGTCGCTCTTCTTTCCAAGTATTTCGCCCGGAGGCACATAGAGATAGCACATATACGCCACATTCTCATTTCCGGCTCCTATGCTTTTTTGTTGTCACTATTGGTATTTTTCCAACCGGACTTAGGAAGCGCCATAATCATCGCTTCTATCTGGATGGGCGTGGTTTTGGTCGCAGGTATCTCATGGAAACACCTCGCTACGCTCCTTGTTATTGCTATGCTTGTCTCCGGCGGTCTGTGGCAGTATGGTCTGCAACCCTATCAAAAATCTCGCGTTCTGACCTTCCTGCATCCTCTGACAGACATTCAAGGGGCGGGATATAACGCATATCAATCGATGATTGCCGTCGGAAGCGGGGAGATACTCGGCAAGGGGGTCGGGTATGGAACGCAGTCTAAGCTCCGATTCCTACCCGAATATGAGACGGATTTCATATTCGCGGCATATGCTGAAGAGTGGGGATTTATCGGTGTCCTGCTTCTCTTCGGGTTATTCGGCATCGTGTTCATGCGAGTACTTGGATTTGCCCTGCGTGCTAAGGATAACTTCGACTCACTCTTTGCGGCGGGGATAGCGATCTACTTTCTGGCACAATTCATTGTTCATGTGGGGATGAACGTAGCACTCTTGCCCATCACGGGAACCACCATACCCTTTATGAGCTACGGCGGCTCGCATCTCATTACGGAATTTGCCGCACTCGGCATTCTTATGGGGATGCGACGGCGCGCTAGGCCGATGCCCTCGGCGCGTGATGAGACGGAACTCGTAGGGGCAGTTTAGACGTACCGTGCCATTGTAGAATCAAACATGTGTTGAAATAAGCGCGTCCCAAGTGATACTTGAGACGGAGTCTTTCGTGAAATTCTCTCGACAGCACTAGCGAGTGCATCCCCTGACTTGGATGGGACGATCAATATGTTCGGAATACTCGACGCTTCGGACCTCACCGCTTCGGTTGCAACTATCGGCAATCCTGCCGCGGCCGCTTCTAGAAGGACATACGGCATACCCTCCTTTATAGAAGGCAATATAAATATGTCGAATGCGGGAAGGTATCGAGAAGCCTCGGTAGAAAGGTTTTCCGGCGGCTTATTTGATGCAATGCTCTCAAATGATATTGATTGGGAAACGCCCAGCTCTTTCGCATAATTCGGCAGAGAAGAATACTCCTCACCATCCCCAATGATCGAATACGTGTATTTTTGAGGCGTACGTTCCTCTAGCTCTTTCATCATCTCGATTCCATATCTCAATCCTTTATTTGGTGTTAGTTCCGCGATTGTGACTAAACGAACGGAATTAAGGAATAAATCCGTGCTCTCAAACATTGATTCCTCCGCTCGCGCCCTTGTGTACATTTCGAGCGATTTGAACGCAAGGGGAATGTAGTCAATCTTTTTTCGGACAAACCACATGCGCTTTCCTCGGAGTTCGTCAGATTTTGAGACAACAATTACCGTGTGACTAAGGAGTGCTGTAAACCAGCTAATCAGATATAATCCGAATCGTAGCAACGCGTTCCTGTCTTCTTTGAATGGCCAGCCATGGACGGTGAAGATGATGCTCCGGACGCCCGTAAAACGTGCGGCGAGAGCGCCAAGAGCGGCAGCCTTCGAGCTGTTCAAATGGACAATGTCCGGATGTATTTCCTTAATATACAGATATATTTCTAGAAAACTCTTTATGTCAGGAATTACGGCAATGTCTCTATCGAGAGAGGGGAATTGGTGAATCGTTATACCTTCGTAAGAAAGGTTTTCCGCCAGCTTTCCATGCGTCCCATATGCGACGATTATCCTGAATCTCTCTTTTGGTAAACTAGTTGCAAGATCATTAACATATTTTTGCGCCCCACCCCATGTGGCCTTAGTTATTAGATACAATATTTTTTTCTTTTCCATAGTTGTGTCATGTCTCATTTAGTGTCATACTAGCAGGTATGACGCTGGTCCCAAAGCGGGAGTACGTCCTACTCCTTTTGGGGGATGCGATGGTGTTTACTATCGCTCTTTGGATGACGCTTGCGCTTCGTTATCTGGAAATCCCGAGCTGGGATCTTTTCTTCAAACACCTTGGACCATTCTCGATTCTTTTTGCTCTCTGGCTTGTCATCTTTTTTCTTGCTGGTCTTTACGGAAAACACACGCGCATTTTTCGTAGCCATCTTTCCGCGAATATTCTCTCAACGCAAATCATCAACATGATGTTTGCTGCGGTTTTCTTTTTTCTTGTGCCGACATTCGGGCTTGCGCCGAAAACGATTTTAGTCTTATACCTCTTCATTTCATTCGCACTTATCTATGTCTGGCGCGTTTCTCTTTTTCCACGCATGCGCTTTCCGCGCAAGCTTAAAGGTGTTTTGATTGCTTCTGGGCCTGATGCACAAGCGCTCGCGGAAGAGGTGGCGAGTGATGCGCTTTGCCCATTCTCTTTTGTACAGGTCGTTGACTCTAGGAAATCACCTTCATACGAAGTCATTCAACATGCATGTCGTATTATAGAAGAAGACAGCATGACATTTCTTGTTGGCGATTTCTCTGACAAAGCATTCATATCCGCGCGCCCGATCATCTATAATGCCGCGTTCAACAAGAAACAATTCGCGGTCGTTGACATAGTCGAGTTGTACCAAGAAGTGTTCGACCGTGTTCCATTGTCTCTTGTACAGTACGAATGGATTCTTGCGAGCGTTACGGCAACACCGCTCTACGACATCATGAAGCGCATACTTGATATTCTCGGGGCGCTCTCCATCGGCCTTATCACACTTCCGATCTACCCTTTCATTATGCTTGCGATAAAGTTTGACGATGGCGGCTCTATCTTTATCACACAGGAGCGTATAGGAAAGTATGAAAAACCATTTCGTGTTTTAAAGTTCAGAACAATGACGGGAAACGATCAGGGTGACTATGGCGTGGGCGGCAAGACGAAGCTGTCGGTGACTCGTGTGGGAAAATGGCTACGAGTTTCTCGTATAGATGAATTGCCCCAGTTATGGAATGTCCTCAAAGGGGAACTCTCGCTTGTGGGTCCACGCCCGGAATTGCCTTCTTTGGCAAGAGAGTATAGTGCACGTATTCCGTACTACAATGCTCGACATCTCGTAGCGCCAGGACTTACCGGTTGGGCGCAGATCAAACACGACAAAGATCCGCATCATGGCGCAAATACCGTTGAGACTAAGACGAAACTCTCGTATGATCTCTACTATCTGAAACGCCGCTCGCTTTTTCTTGATTTATTTATTATCCTTCAAACTATTCGTATTGTGCTTAGCGCACGCGGAACTTAATGCATGGCAAAAAAAAAGATGATAGTAACGGGTGGAGCAGGATTTATCGGAAGCAATCTGTCTCGAGCGCTCTGCGAGTCTGGTCATGAAGTGCATATCATTGATCGAGACCCCTCTCTCCGACGCGCGACTCTTCCAAAGGAAGCGACGATCCATGAGAAAGACATACGACATACCAACGACATTCAGAACATAATGAAAGACGCGGATACCGTATTCCATTTTGCGGCTGTGCCGCGCGTACCGTATTCTATTGAACATCCTACCGAGACCACCGATGAAAACGTGACAGGTACGGTGTCTGTGCTCACTGCCGCTACGAGGGCGAAAGCTCGACGTGTTGTGTACTCATCGTCCGGCTCCGCATACGGTACGCAAAAAACGCTTCCTCTTGTAGAAACGATGCCGGCAAATCCCGCTAGCCCATACGGCCTGCAGAAGTACGTCGGCGAACTCTTCGCGGCTATGTGGCCGGGACTCTATGGTCTTGAAACAGTAAGTCTTCGTTACTTCAATGTATATGGCCCCGGTCTGGATCCTGACGGTCCGTATGCACTCGCCATCGGTAGATTTCTCTTAGCGCGGAAAAATAGTGAACCGATAACAATCTTTGGTGACGGTACTATCACGCGCGATTTCACTCATGTGCGGGATGTGGCTCATGCAAACATTCTTGCTTCGGAAAGTTCAAAGGTCGGGAAAGGGGAGGTCATCAATATCGGAACCGGACGGAATGTGTCCATAAAAGTGCTTGCCGAAATGTTCGGAGGGGAGATTATCTATGGCCCGCCTCGCATAGAAGCTCATGATTCATTGGCAGACAACAGGAAAGCAAAAGAGTTGCTTGGGTGGGAGCCCACCATCAAACTTGAAGATGGCATTGCGGAGCTTAAAAAGGAATGGGGTTTAGAAAAATAAGGAGCTTGCGACTATATTTTTCTTAACCCAGCCCCAATTTCAACAGTTATTTATTTACAGAATCACTACACGTATGATAAGCTCGATTACCATGAATGATATAAACTGTCACCAAAATTGGAGCTGGATGTAAGTTGTTTCTAAACTCACTTACGCTCGTTAAGAAAAACTAACACATGATATTGGATGGGCGCGCGATTGCCGAGGATGTATATGTGGAACTTGCCGAGCGTCGCAAGAATACCGTTTCTGATGTAAAGCTCGGCATTGTCGTAGTGGGCGAGAATCCAGTCATCGCGTCGTTTGTACGTATCAAAGAACGTGCCGCAACACGCCTTGGTGTGACGATAGAGCGCATAAACTTACCCGCAGATGCTTCTCAAGAGGTTATTATCGGATCGATACAAGATATAGCAATGCGCTCGGATGGGGTCATCGCTCAACTTCCATTCCCGAAGGGGATTGATGTGGATGCCGTACTTGCGGCTGTACCCGTAGAAAAGGACGTTGATGCTTTAAATCCGACGATTCCTGAAGACAAGAGGCCCGTACATGCGCCCGTTGCGCTTGCTATAGTGGAATTACTTCGACACGCCGGTGTCAAGATTTCCGGCAAGCGAACCGTCGTTGTCGGCGCAGGACGTCTAGTCGGCGCGCCGTCGGCGTGGCTTCTTGGGAATCTCGGCGCGAATGTCTCTCTTTTCACACTTGAAGAAGGTTCTATAGATGATATTAAGGACGCAGACATTGTGATTCTTGGAACAGGAAATCCCGGATTCATAAAACCGGAGCATATTAGAGAGGGAGTAGCACTCATCGATGCCGGTACCAGTGAGCTTAATAAAAAAATTATAGGAGATGCCGATCCTGCGTGTGCCGATAAAGCAGGTGTCTTCACCCCTGTTCCTGGTGGTGTCGGTCCCGTTTCTGTCGCAATGATTTTTAAGAACCTGTTTGATTTACTGGAAAAGCGTCGATAGATAGGTATACTTGACGGTCATGTGGAAAATACGTCTTACGGCGGCGCTCATTCTCGCTCTTGGAGTGGGGTTTGGATGGCTTGTATACGATGGACAAGTTAACGGCACACGGCCGTTTCGACTCGGACTGGATCTTTCCGGTGGCACCCAGCTTGTGTACCGCGCCGACCTCTCTGCCATATCTGAAGGTGATGCTAACGAATCCATGGCTGCTCTTCGCGACACCATCGAACGCCGTGTAAATTTATTTGGTGTTTCGGAGCCCATCGTACAAACCCAGCACGGAGGTACGTTCGCAGGTGATCCACAAGAGCGTCTCATTGTTGAGCTTCCGGGTATTACAGATACGCAAAAGGCGATAGAACTCATCGGACAGACACCTGTTCTGGAATTTCGCATGCTACGCTCCGACCAGCCAATTCCTGCGACGGGTATTTCGATTGATAATGTGAATGAAGTATTTGAGATGGCCGCCATAACAGGAAAGCATCTCGCCAGCGCTCAGCTACAATTCGATCAATCACTTGGCGCACGACCGAATGACCCAGTGGTTGCACTTAATTTTAATTCAGAGGGAGCAGATATCTTCGCGGAGCTTACAAGGAACAATGTCGGGAAATATTTCGGCATCTTTCTGGACGGTGTTCCAATATCGATTCCCGTCATTCGCGAAGCGATCCCTGGCGGTACCGCGGTTATCTCTGGTGGTTTTGATGCCAATGAGGCAAAAGAGTTGGCGCGCAATCTGAATTATGGAGCGCTTCCAGTGCCGATCGAACTTATTGGTACACAAACGGTTTCTGGAACGTTAGGAGCGGAAGCAGTGGAACGCGGCATAACCGCTACCCTCTGGGGTATTTTGGCGGTCGTCCTTTTCATGATCTTTTGGTATCGTTTGCCTGGTATTGTCGCATTCCTTGCGCTCTCATTCTACATTGTCGTCATTCTAGCTCTGTTCCAGTGGATTCCCGTGACACTTACTGCCGCCGGTATCGCGGCATTCATTCTTTCTGTCGGCATGGCAGTGGATGCGAACGTTCTTATATTTGAACGCATGAAAGAGGAGTTGCGAGGTGGCAAAGACACTGCCGATTCTATACGAGACGGTTTCGCGCGCGCATGGCTTTCCATACGGGACTCCAACATTTCTTCTATGATTACGGCGATCATTCTTTTTTGGTTCGGCACGTCGCTCATTAAAGGATTTGCACTTGTATTTGGACTGGGTGTTTTGGTGTCTATGCTTTCATCTATTACCATATCGCGTACGCTCCTTTTGGCGCTCGGCGTTGATGCGAAGTCCGGTATCTTGCACTTCTTTTTTGGGAGCGGCATCAGAAATTAGGTATGATTATTGTTAGATACCGGAACACATTTTTTGCAATAACTGGAGCGATAGTATTCGCGGCTCTTTTGTCTGTCGCAGTATTCGGACTTCATCTTGGGACCGATTTCACCGGAGGTGCTCTCATACAGGCAACGTATGAAAATGGCCGTCCTGCGCCGGAGACGCTATCACAGTATCTCGATACGGCCGGCTTTTCCGGTTACTCACTGCGCGAAGCGAATGAGAACGATTACATACTTCGAGCGGCTAATCTTACGAGCGAACAGCGTGGAAACCTTGCAGATACACTCTCTGTTGGCGGAGAGTCACCGGCAGTAATCAATCAACTTACTGAAGTCGGTCCGGTGGTGGGAGAAGAGCTTCGCAACAAGGCCGTTATCGCACTTGCGCTTGTTTTGATCGCGATATTGTTTTTCATCGCATTTGCGTTCCGGAAAGTCTCGGAACCTGTTTCTTCTTGGATATATGGATTAATAGCGCTTGTAACTCTTGGCCACGATGTTCTCATACCGGTCGGATTTTATGCAGTTCTTGGATTTTTTACTGGAGCCCAAGTGGATACGCTTTTTATAACAGCCGTTCTTACGGTGCTTGGCTATTCTGTACACGACACCATCGTCGTATTTGACCGAGTGCGTGAGAATCTTCGCATTAATCAGGAGCGTGGTCGTAGAGAAGATTTTACCGAGGTCGCAGGCCGCAGTTTGAACCAGACTCTCGTGCGTTCCGTAAATACATCACTGACGACGGCGATGGCTTTGACCGCACTTTTTCTTCTTGGCCCAGCTTCGACGCGCGATTTCTCACTCACGCTTCTCGTGGGAATCATAGCCGGTACATACTCGTCAATATTCCTCGCTACTCCGCTCTTGGTCGCTGTCGAGAGGTGGCGTGCAAAGTGAGGCAAATAATCCGAATAATATAGAAAGGACGGCAGGCTATTCATAGCCGCCGTCCTTGCTCATTGCTGTCTTAAGGAGGGCAAAGATCTTCCCGAAGGCGTGCCTCCAGGGAAGTGAGACTGGCGTGGCTCACTTGGATGTTCAACTTTCGTGTGCATCCTGTGAGTTGTCGGATCCGATTCCAGTTGTTGTTCGGTAGAATAACTAAAATTCGGTGGACACCCTCCAAAGAGATATTTTCAACACCATCGTCGACGATGACTCGGACGTCCATCCTCTCGAGCCTGGAGACGATTGAAATCCGTTCCTCGGCGCACCAAGTGCTGTCGGGCGGTATGACCAGAATGGTACAGATCATTATCGTAGTCTCTCCCTAATAAGGTTGATATGAAAGAACGTGTGCGAGCTCTGAAGTCGCATAGCAGGATTCGCGGGATTGCGGCCTGCGATTTGTGTTCGTTTTATAGGATTTTCCTAGAAGCTAGCAGCTAGAAACTGGAAGCTAATTCGGGCACACATCGCGGGCTACAAACAGAAAGCCCCTCCGGAGAGGGGCTTCTGGTTTTTGCTTTGCTTAGTTTACTTGAGCAACGACGCAGATACCCCTTCCCGAGAAGTAAAGAAAAAGAAGAAGTCGCCTGCGCAGGACGCTACGGCGAACCGAGGTGCGCTGAAGAATGAAATCCGACCGTTACTCATACATGAGATAGTAGAGGACACAAAGTTTTCCGTCAAGTACAAAAACGGCGCCGAGGATCGAACTCGGCGCCGTCATGGGATGGCTCGCAGTGGGCAGACTACCAGCCGACAGGATCCTTCTCTCCGGGGGGACCCTGTAGCCGATTCTTGCCGCTGCCGGGAGGAGGAAGTCTCGAAGGACCTTCTCCCTCGGTCTCTTTTAAAGTGCTGCCCGCACTTTTGGTCGTTTGGTCGCTCATGTTCACCTCCACGTTTGCGACATTGTGGCCTAAAGGATCACGGAACATTTAATTGCGTTCCGGAAGGTGGGAGAGAGGAAAATAAGGAGAAAAGGAGAGAATCGCCCACATTCCGAAAAACAAGGAGAAATACAAAATCCGCCCTCAGAGTGCGAGTCGATAGACTCGTACGCAAGGGCGGATTTGGTATGTACCTATATCATAGGTCTATATGCCGTTTCATTTTCCAATGTACTCCTACTAGTCGAGGTGTCAATAGGGAAAGGTGGAGGGTCTTCGCTTGACAGTACTTCGAGCTCTGGCTAGGATTTCTCTCATGACAGCTCACATCGAGATTATCTCGATTATTACCCCAAGTAAGGGGCTTTCGAGCTGTTAGATTCTACAAATAAAGACAGCAAAGAAGGCCCCGAAAGGGGCTTTTTTCGTGGCTCGGGATCGGTTCACAGGGAAGCGGTTCGATCCCGGGACACGAGCATGAATACCATGCTTGGGAGCATCCGGACGGATAGCTGAATATCCGTGGCTCTTTTTGGGGAAAGAAAATGACGAAAGTTTTTTGTTCACCATCCGCGCGTCCGTCAAATCAGCCGGAACCCCTTTTCACCGATGGACGGGGTGTTGGCGGGGAAGACTTATCGACCGATGGCCACAAGGCAACGCTCAGCGATCGCGTCGCCGAGGAACTTGCGCGGGATGACAAGGTAATCGTCGTCGGCCCACATCGTGGCGGGACCTCAGGAGTCTCTCCGAAATTTAGGGGCTTGTAATCACCCCCTGTGCGTTAACGACCATCCGCCCCACGCGGCGCGGATGGTCATTTCTTTTTATACATACTCGCTGGTTTGACAACATTTCACACCTACTCTATCCTCCCAGTATGTTGAGCAAGCAAACCAAAGGCCTCCTTCTTGGGCTTCTTCTTACCCACTCGGGTGGAGGTTTTGCTTGTGTCTAGATTCTAAAAAAGAAACCAGATACAAAAAAGCCCTCCACCTAGGAGGGCTTGTTCTTTTTGTTCGTTGAATCAAAAAGTTCCAACTTGCTAGGAGGTGAATAATCCGATGAAAATTCATGTATGCGGAAATGGCGAACCTGCCAAAGGACTTGCCGCGGAGGTGTGTGGGCTAGTAGCCCAGCTCCAAAACATCGAACTCATTAGATGTGGGAGGCCACGTGGGTACAAAGGGGAGCAAAAGATAAGAATTCCTACCAGATGGACAGCCGGCCATATCTCGGTTGTCGTGTGCGACACTCGTTATGGAGAGCGAGTTATCGATATCCACACTACAAAACCTGGGGCAATCGCTCGCATTATGCGCAAAAAGTTAGGAGGGCGGCGCGTTCTGTGTGAGTAAAAACCTTAAGACTTGTAATGGGACGAGCACGATTTAGCCGCCGGCATTCTCTTGTCGGCGGCTCCTTCTTTGCGTTTATGAGGGTATGACCGAGCTTATTTCGTAAGCTATACGGTCGAGATCGAGGTCGGATTTTACGAGATGTTTTGCTGCGCCAAGCGCCTTCGTGCGATCTATGTCATCTTGCTGTCCCAAGTTAGAAAGTACTATAACCGGCACTTTTTTGAGCCGCTCATCTTTTTTAATATGATTCAGAATGTCGAAACCGCTTATACCCGGAAGTACGAGATCCAGCAATATGACGTCGGGCGTTTCTTTTTCAAGAATGTGCAAGGCCTCTTCACCGTCGCGCGCGTGGAGCGCCACGGTACCCTCGGCGACCAATTTTGTACTTAGAAGCTCGCTAAGGAACGTATCGTCCTCGATCCAGAGGATTTTTCGCCCCTTCAATTTTTTCCGTGTCTCATTTGAAACCGAATCGTTCGTTTTTTCAGACAATTGGGCACGCACTTTTGCGAGGACCTCTTCGGGCTCGAACTGTGCCTTTATGAGGTAGTCTTTTACTCCCAATGCGAGTACACGGTTTATCTCAACAGGTTCCCCTGAATTGGAGATGACGATAACCGGAATGGAAGCGCTACGAGGGTCTCTCTGGCGGGCTTCGAGAATTTCATACCCGTTGAATGTGGGCAAGTTAAGATCCAAAAGTATTAGATCCGGCTGAGTGGATGAGATGCGCTGGAAACCCTCGGCGCCGTCGCGCACCAGTGTAACTTCATATCCTTCGTGCGCGAGTTTTTGCGTGAGTACATCACCCAAAAACGGATCATCCTCGATTATCAGTATTTTCTTTTTCATTTCTGTTTACGATTATTTTTGATAATGGGAAGTTCAACGTGAAAAGTTGTACCTTCGCCCTCTTTGCTTTCGAATCCTATAGTCCCGCCGTGTTTTTCTACGATACCTTTTGCAATGAACAGCCCTAACCCGGATCCGTCCGGTTCCATTCTGGCGGCGTTCTCACCTCGGAAGAAACGAGAGAATATATTTTTCTGTTGTACCGGCGGGATGCCTATGCCGGTGTCGGACACTGCAACACGCATACGCCCCGGTACGTCCTCTCGTATTTCCATGTTCACTATTCCTCCAGGCCTTGTATATTTTACCGCATTTTCGATGAGATTCTGAAATACGGCGCGCATATCCTGTGCACCTATTTTAATCGATGGATAAGAGTCCTTGCGACCCGCGAATCGTAAGGTTATATGCTGTTTATCAGCCAGTGGTTGCATTTCAATAAGTACGTTATCTAGGAGGTCAGGCAGTATGGTGGTGGCTTCGGGCGAGCTCTGAAGCTTACCAGAGTCAATCTTGTCAGAAAGTAATAAATCTGAGAGAAGAGATAGCATTCGGTCGTTACTCTCGTATGTTTTCATGAGGAATGTACGTTGCTCGTTCGTAATCGGTCCGACATCTCCTTTTAGTAGCATACTGATTGTCCATTTTATAGCTGAAAGGGGGGTGCGTAGTTGATGGGTTGCAGTTGAAACGAAATCAGACTTCATCTGATCGAGCGTGCGCAGTCTCTCGTTTGCGCGCGTGAGTTCAAGGTCGCGCCGAATGAGGAGCTTGCCGCTTCGATCAAGTTGTTGGTTGGCTCTATCGAGAATCTCGACCTTTTCCGCCAGTTCCTTTGTCCGTCCTTTGACTTGCTCTTCCAATCCGGACGTATACTGCAAGATTTTCTCTGCCATTTCATTCATAACGCTGGCAAGTACCGAAAGCTCATTTTTTACCGTGATGTGCGCTCGCGCCTTGTAATTACCTGTTCCAAGATTTTCGACATTCTTTATAAGAATGGAGAGCGGCTCAAACAAGTATCGTCGGAGTGTTGCAAACTCATAAGCCGCCAGCAACAACAAAAGAAACGTAAATATAAGAAGGATTCGGGTGTTCTTTTGTGTTTCAGCCATCAGTATTGAAAGAGGGATCTCCGCAACAACAATCCAATCTGTCAGCGGCAGTATTTCTGCTTGCCCAACCACTTCAGCGTTCAAAAGACCGGTATACGAATATATATCGGAATCATTGCGTAGATTAATGACGATATCTCTCGCAAATTGAGAACGTGGGGCCGGAACAGAGCGATTTGACACCAGGATAGCTCCTTCGGTGTCAACGATGTATACATGAGCCGTTCCGTCCGGAGAAGCGGATGCGACGGTCTCCCATAATACGCTTATATCTATCGTTGCCCGTATCATGCCGACCGGCCGTCTGTTTATTAGTATCGGAAGCGCCCATATTATGTACGGTGTCCCATATACTGATGTTTTTGGCTCCGAAATCTTCTCACGTCCATTGTGAACTGTATCAATGAAATATTGCGCACGCGTTATGTCTTCGGAAAGAGGGGCAATAGACGCAGTTGCCTCCTCGACTTTGTAAATCTCACTTCCATTCGCATCAAAAATCGCTAGTTCAATGATCGCCGGATCTTCTTTGGTGATATTATCGAGGAATCTGCGTTCGGTATCGGTTAATTGCATTATCCTCGCGCTTTTGGATGCGATAACAAGGTTCCGATGAGAGTTCTCAAAGAAAGATATGATGCGCTCTTTTGTTAAATATGCGATTCTCTCCGGGACTCTTGCGGCCTCTGCCCGATTGCGCGCATATGAGTAGTATGTCAACGAACCAAGTGCAATAATGAGTACAAGCAGGAACAGAGAAAACGGAACACCAAGGCGAACCAAAAGCCGATGGCGAAGCGCTATTGAATGTCGCATGCGGGAACAGGATTTTATCCAGAAAGGTCGGTTATGAAAGTAAAGCGGCCTTCTTCCACCCTCGATCCACTGATCAATTTTGCCGTTGTATCGCCGTTCGAATCGAATCCCCATGTGCCCGATAATCCTTTATACGAACGTGTGCCCCTTACTTCGCGCAGAATCTTTGCTCTATCTGTCGAGCCGGTGCGCGCGATGGCCTCGATAAGCAATTTTGCAGCATCATATGCCATAGCCCCAAACACGTCCGGATCTTTATTGAATTGACTCCTGTACTTTTCAAGATATCGTTCTGCATCCTCAGTCTTTATTTCCTCTGGAGGAATGCCGACCGAAGTTACATATATGCCTTCAGCGGCGTTGCCGGCGCGCATCAGGAAATCTTCTTCGAAAATCCCATCCGGTCCCATGAATGCCGCCTTAATATCTAAAGAGCGTATAGCAATTAGTAATTCCGGTCCGCCGTTCGGAGTAGTTCCACCATAGTAGACGAGATCCGCGTTACTTTTCGCAATATCAGCTGCCACCGCGTCAAAATCAGAGCTTGAGGATATTGAGGCGCGGCCTACCACTTCTATCCTTCGTCTTTTCGCTTCCGCTTCGAAGAGCTGTGCGATTCCGATGCCGTACGCATCTCCATCATCAAAAATGTATACGGAATTGAATCCAAGATCGCGTGCCCACTGTGCGCCCGCAGGACCCTGCAAATCGTCAGTAGTGGAAACGCGCACGAAATGACGCACGCCCGTTGGATAAAAAACACCCGGCTCGCCAGGCAAGAACCCTATTTTGGTAAGGCCGGGCCATGTGGTTGCAGGCGATATCTGCACGATTCCAGCCATGTTGAGTATAGGCATAGAAATTTTCGCTGCGCCACTATTTATAGGACCGAAATAAGCGACGACATTTTCGATGGAGGCAGCAGCGTTCGCATTACGCTCCTCCTTTTGCGGATCCCACGCGCCCGTTTCGTCGCCGCCCTCGAAGACCTCGAGCTGGAGAGAGATATTCCCTGCGTAGTAATTCACTTCGTCAAGCGCAAGCTGTACGCTTTGTAGAATGCCTTTTGTGCTTTCAAGCGCTAAAGGGCCACTGAATACGATGGTTGCGGTTGCGGGTTCACTTGTACGCTGCAAGACCAAAAAGTATGCGGCCCCGAGGAGGATGAAGAGCGCTACAACGATAGATCCATAAACGAATGGGCGAGGAAAATTAGCCGACGCATCCATACCGTTTATGACTCTGCAAGTACCACGATAACAACTGTTTCGTTATGAAAAGCCGGATTACACTTCTCGATGTTACGCACCTCTCCTCCGAGAGGGGCCTGCTCCCCGTATGTATAAAAACCTATAAGAGGGACATCTTCGCCTATTGCCTCTTGGATGGCGTCAATTTCCTCTCCTGAACGATCACCGAACAACTTATTGCGTGCAATACAATTGAAAATTATGACTGCCTTTGGAATACCGCCGTCAAGTTGTGCTACTGCGTTTTCGGCGGCGGACTTAGCGACCTTTATCGCCTCCTCGCGACTTCCTATCATGAGTTGAATTTCCGAGCCGAGCGGGATCTCGGCCGCGCATGTGATGGATCCTTTTTCATCTACCGTGATAGGATCACGAATAAGCATTTCATCGCTACCTTCTACTCGCATGCCGAGCGGGTATGTTATGGCTAGCTTTGCCAAGGTATCTATTTTCAACTGTTTCGCCTCTTCCTCTCCAAAGTAATCTTCGTAGATTTTTATTGCCGGCTTGCCATTCAGTTCGTGAAGTACAGAACCCTCAGACTTGGTTACTTTAAAAGAGGTGCCAATCGGTAGCCAACCGTGTTTGACTCCTATACCTATTCGAAAGTTCCCCGATAGGCCAAGTCCTGCAACAGCTCCTGAATACACTTTCTCACTGAGATATTGGTACGTCTTTACAAATTTAAAATCGTCTCCCGAGGCGCCGCCGACGACCGGGAAGTGTTCTCCTAGTGAATCAAGTACGCCTCGCACTGTCTCCGCACCATTTCCTACGAGTACGTCGGGAAACATCATGAATGCCTTGAGACCCTCTTCGGCCTGCGCTTTGACGGCATCCGCCGCTCGTTTTCCGGCATCGCGCGCACCTTTTGAGATACCCTCTCCGATGCCTCCATAAAACTTAATGGTGTCTGAAGCGATAAGCATGACCGCTACAGAACGCTTACCCAAGGGGCCTTCCGTCGTGATTTCTCCCGCTGTTGAGGTTCCAATAACAAGCGCATCTTTGCTCACGGAACGCACACCGGCAAGCATTCTCTCCTGGTCGTACTCAACGGATGAGAACACTATTGCAACGTCTGCCGTTGCTTCCTTGAGCTTATCGAACGCTTCCTGGCACGCCTTCGCGCCCACGGCGTACGGATCACTTCCATAATCAGAACCCACACTTGCTTTGATGGACATACGTGCCTTTAAGTATACACCCGGGATTGACGCGATCTTTACTTATGCACACCTAGATAAGGGGTGATCTATATGTCATGAAAAGCGTCAAATGCGCTGGACTCGTACAAAGCGTTGACAGAAAATCTGATTCCTCTATACTGTGCCGACCATCGCTCCTGCGTTGGATTGTCGAAACGCACTTGCGCGTAGGCATAATGCGGAGCCGCTTTTGCTCTTACGAGCTTCGGCGGGACAAGGGCGATGTGCGCCGAGATTTTCTTGACGGTACTTGCCGAGATTTACTTCACGGTACTCCGTGTTAGTAAATCCAAATGTGGTCGCCTGCGAGCCACCTGTCGCAGAAAATCCAAGTGCACTTGCGTAATCGCAAGGTGCCCGAAAAATTCATATGAATTCTTTCGTGAGACCTTTGAAAACTGAATATTCGATTAAAAACATGCAAATTAAATTGGTATCGAATTTCCTGAGGGAAATTCGATATGGTCGTCGCTTGCACAGAAATGGAAGTTACTTTCATTTCGTTCGGCTCGCGTAGACCATAAGAAAACACACACCCTTCAACATTCGCATTCGCGAGTGTTCAGGGTAAACAAACCCTAAAACATCTGACAAGCGGATGTTCGGGTAAAAAAGTAATTGGAAGAAAAGAAATATACATTCTTTTGTTCTGTCCATCCTAAAAAAAGAAGTTAAGTCAAATTCGTAAGAATTCTTATTATTCGTCAGGACTCGTCCTCGCGGATATATGCAATAATTCTTTTACTTAGAGTTTGATCCTAGCTCAGGGTGAACGCTGGCGGTATGGATAAGGCATGCAAGTCACGGGGGCCGCAAGGCAACCGGCAGACGAGGTAGTAACAGGTAGGAACGTACCCCGAAGTTTGGTATAGCTCGTCGAAAGACGGGGTAATCCCAAATAGTCCCGAACATCAACTTTGAAATGGTCTCGCAAGAGTAAACCCGTACACCAACTTTGGCATAGCGCCGAAGGCGGTCGAGGAGTTGGAACTTGCGCCGCGTGCGCATCGAGATTTCGTATAACGATTGACTCGGATGTGGCGCAAGAGAGACGATGTCAAAGTTGGTGTCCGGGTAAAGCTCCGGCGCTTCGGGAGCGGCCTGCCATGTATCAGCTAGTTGGTGAGGTAATGGCTCACCAAGGCTATGACGCATAGGGGACCTGAGAGGGTGACCCTCACCGATCGGACTGAGAACGGCCGATACCCCTACGGGGGGCTGCAGCCGAGAATATTCGACAATGGGCGAAAGCCTGATCGAGCGATACCGCGTGGTGGATGAAGTGCTTCGGCACGTAAACATCTTTTATCGGGGAGGAAGTAATTGACGTTACCCGATGAATAAGGGGCTCCTAACTCTGTGCCAGCAGGAGCGGTAATACAGAGGCCCCGAGCGTTACCCGGAATTACTGGGCGTAAAGAGTGCGTAGGTGGTCGTGTTAGTCGTTTGTTAAAGCCCGGGGCTCAACCCCGGACACGCGGACGAAACGGCACGACTTGAGGGCGTGAGAGGTGAATGGAACTCATGGTGTAGGGGTGAAATCCGTTGATATCATGGGGAACACCGAAAGCGAAGGCAATTCACTGGCGCGTTCCTGACACTCAAGCACGAAAGCGTGGGGAGAGAACGGGATCAAGAAGGTATCTGGTCCCCTCCGAAAGTGATTTCGGAGCGCAAATTCGGCTATATGCGGGAACACCTGCGAATGTCGGAGTACCGAAAGGTAACAATCTCCGAACGATGCAGACAATCCGCAGGGAAGGTCCCGGCCCTTTCTTCAGGAAAGAGCGGGAAACCCTCAGAGACTACACGCCGAACGTCCGCAAATTGCGGACGATGATATAGTCCGACCTCCATAGCGATATGGAGATTCAGTTACTCTTATCGGGGGTAATTGATCTTCAACAGTATTTTCTAGAAGCTAGTAGCTAGAAGCTATTGTTACGGAGTAACAAACTGTAGATACCCCGGTATTCCACGCCCTAAACTATGTCAACTGGCTTTCCGGAGTATCGACCCTCTGGGAGGCGAAGCTAACGCGTTAAGTTGACCGCCTGGGTAGTACGGCCGCAAGGCTAAAACTCAAAGGAATAGACGGGAGCTTGCACAAGCGGTGGAGCGTGTGGCTTAATTCGTCGCTAAGCGAAGAACCTTACCAGGGCTAGAAATCCTACTGCACGCCTAGCGAAAGCTAGGAAGCCTTCGAGGGTGTAGGACAGGTGATGCATGGCTGTCGTCAGTTCGTGATTTGAATCGTTCCCTTCAGTGGGGTAACGAACGCAACCCTCGTTGCCTGTTACAAGTGTCAGGCGAGACTGCCCCCTCACGGGGGAGGAAGGTGGGGATGACGCCAAGTCAGCATGTCCCTCTGATGTCCTGGGCTGCACACGCGCTACAATCGCCGTTACAAAGGGGCGCAATGGGGTAACCCGGAGCAAATCCTTAAAAGCGGCGCCAGTTCGGATTGAGGTCTGCAACTCGACCTCATGAAGCCGGAATCGCTAGTAATCGCGGGTCAGCCATACCGCGGTGAATACGTTCTCAAGCTTTGTACTCGGGTCGCCATGCGATCGAGTATGCTAGATGGTGAAAGTCCATCCGCGATTCACAGAAGTTGCGAAGTGAAATCCCAGTACACGGGCGCGAGTCCGTGTGTGAAGGGGGAAAGTAGCAGTAAGTAGTTTGAATGTCAGTTAGTGGCGTCAAGCGGATGCGATTCCTCGAGTACAGGAAGAAGCATTCTGTGAACAAAGCCGTTTGACGTGTAGTGACATCGAAATACTTATACACAGTGTATTCGGTTACCGTGGGAGATCTCGCAAAGTCCTCGAGGTAAGATTACCTTGAGGTATGAGCCGCGGCTCAAATACAATGCGAGAAGTCAGCAGAGTTCATAGTACCAGACGGTTAAAATTGTGGTCTGAAAAGGATCGCCGGCGCAATAAAAAATTGCAGCCGCCGTATGGGAAGGAACAAATTCGTAGGAAGAAAAAATTGAATCCGCACTATGTTGCAGGATTCATCGATGGCGAAGGATGTTTCTCTGTCTCGATCGGTAAACACAAGACCCTCAAACGAGGGTATGAAGTTCGGCCGGAATTCGAGATAGAAGTCCGTAAGGACGATCAAGAGGTGCTTGAGAGAATCGTCATGACCATTGGAGCGGGAAGGATATACGACTGTTCGTACGAAAGGTACGGATGGTTCCCACATGCGAAGTATAAAATTACGAGCATTTGGGAAATGAAAGAGATACTCTTTCCGTTTCTCGACCAGTATCCCTTACAAGCGAAGAAGGCGAAGTCGTACAAGTATTTTCGAGAGATCGTCTTGATGCTCTGCAATAAGGAACATTTGAGCGACAAAGGATTCAAGAAAATATTCCGACTTCGCGCGGAACTTCGCATGCTGGGGAAGAAGGCGAGAACCTACGGAAGCCGCGAGGGTGCGGGAAAACCGCTTGCCCCGTGGCGTTCAAATGTTGCAATGTAAATTGCAGCACGAGAAATACCGCCCGTCAAGTCAGGGAAGTTGGGAGTGCCCGAAGCACATCCTCGCGATGTTCCAAGGCAAACTCAATGACAAAGACTAAGTCGTTGACACTATATTACAATTATCGTGTAATATAGTGGAGTAAAAACTTGTTGCGACTACGAGGAGTAATCTTCGTTAAAATAAATTGGCTATATGCGGGAATATCTGCGCATGTCGGAGTACCGAAAGGTAACAATCTCCGGACGATGCAGGCAATCCGCAGGGAAGATCTTGTCGGCTAACGCCGACCGCAGACACACGCAGAACGAACGCGGAAAATCGCGGGAAAGTGCACACGCATTATTCTGCGTCATTCAGCGTCACGTCCGCGTATATCCGCGCTCGCCGAAGGCGAGAGAACCCCTCAGAGACTACACGCCAATCTCCAGCCGTAATTTTAAGAAAATTACAGCTGGATGAAGATATAGTCCGATCTCCATGGCGACATGGAGAGACGAGCAGAAATGTCTCGTCCTCGTATCAGCGCATTTTTTCTGCGTACTTCCGCGTGAAGTCTGCGTAGATCTGCGTTTGTTACGAAGTAACAAAAGGAACAAGGCATGGGTAGCGGAAGCTGCTCATGGAATCATTCCAAACGGAAAAGTTTCTCCGCCTTTGGCGGACGAAACTGTTTGTCGATTTCTGTGTCTCGATCGAGCACAGAAGGGAAATGGCATTCATCCATAAATGATGCCTGACAGTCGGGAAAGTCCGGCGTTTGGACAGAACAAAAGAGTGTATAAAAACAGCTTATAGCTTACAGCTGATAGCTTGTAGTGAAATACAGAACACAAGACGCCCTAAAGGGTGGTTTTGTGTTGTGTTACAGTTTTCGTATGTCCGAAGAGACGAGTCCAGAGCAGATGAGTCGTGTTAACAAACTCAGAACCGTCTCCCGCGAGGCATCAATGTTTCTAAAGGGAGGAGTTCAAATTAATGATGTACTTTGGTACCACGTGTCGCGAGAATATCCAGGACAAATAGGGATTCACCTCTTTCCCACAAAGATAGAGCAATCAGTGACTGGTGCAAAAGATTTCATGTCTACTTTTGAGCAAGGATTGAAAGAATTGGCTCGACGTATCAAAACTGATTCGCAATTCGCTGATATAACGCATGTAAGCGCTTGGTCGAGAATTGTTTATGATCGTAGCAAGTTACTACAATTAATGGGGTTTGAATTGGGCGAGCGAGATGAAGAAAAGAAAGAAGCGCTTGCAAGAATGACTCGAGAGAAGTTTCTCGAAAAGTACGGCGGAAATAAGTAGCTGAAAAGACGGAATCCCAGTACCATCCGCCCCCGGCGGAGCTGCGCTTGCCTATCGGCAGGCAGGCTTCTAGGTGCTAGGAAAAGGCACAACACAAGACGCTCAGGTGGGCGGTTTTGTGTTATCCACACGGAGAGCGATCATTCGCGTCTTACAGAGTCTTTCCAGATAAAATTAGCTTCATGTGGTACATATTTCCCGTTGGAGCAGTAATTCTCGGGCTGGTTGCGTATTCAATGGTAAAGAAACAAAATGTAACGATGTGGCAAGCCGCTCCCGCGTCAATCAAGGTTCTCGTTTGGCTCTCTGCATTACTGAACCCTATCTTTGGAGGAGTTACTATGTACTACATCCTGCGCAAGAATTACCCTGAAATTGCAAAGAAAGCAAACAGCATCACTTTTGTAGCGTTCGGCATATGGATTGTGTTTTGGATCATAACGGCCTTTGTGCTTAGCAACACATGAGGTTGTTTTCGGCAATCGTTACAATCATTGTCGCGTCCTTTGCTCTTCTTGCTGTCGTCATTCTTTATTCGGACCCAACAATCCCACTTTCTCCGCTTGCGGCTCTAGGGTTCGCCTTTCTTTTACTTGCATTTGCGGGATTTCAGCTGTGGATGCGGCATAAGGAAAAAGTACAAGAGAAATAGGAACTCAAAGCATTCGTATGGCTTGCCCCGAGCCTGTCGAAGGGAACAAAAGAGTGTATAAAAACAGCTTATAGCTTACAGCTGATAGCTTGTAGTGAAATACAGAACACAAGACGCCCTAAGGGGTGGTTTTGTGTTTCGCAATTACTCAAACAAATCCCTGTGTGTGCCAGTGCGGGCGAGAATAACTTGTTGGCCGGTAAACCGGTAAATCAAAAGCCAATTTGATTCGATATGACATTCCCAGAACCCTTCGTATTCGCCGGAAAGTTTATGAGGGTACGCCTTCACTGGTAGCTGGACACCTGATTGTAGTAGCGAAATCATCACTCGCAACTTTTCAATATTCCATCCTCGACTCTCTAGACGCTTGAGATCCCGCTTGAAAGGTCCAGTGGGGAATGCTGGCCTCATGCTCACGTCGTTGTACTCCTAGCACGCCATCTTTTTCCGAGAATGTCATCGAACATTTCATCGACGTTAGTATACAATTTATCCTTGCGACGATTCTTAGGATTCATTGCTTCACGCATCGCCCGCCGTGTTTCTGCATTTGGTGTGTGGCTAGGGAAAGGGCATTCCGATTCTAGGACAAGGACACCTTCACGGACAAACTTTTTTAGCATCGCATTGACGGCGGTAGTAAGTGGCACACCCATTGAATCTGCCGCGCGCTTAGCGTCATCGCGCAGCTTTTTATCCAGTTTTACGGTCAGTGTTGTCTTTATACCGACATACTACTTTTGGTATGATTTTCTGTCAAGCGATGGACGGCCCAGCACCAAAAATCTCACTGCATGTTTTCCATTTTGCACTACGATATAACGTAGCACCCCATAGCGTTGTTTGTGATACGTACTGCTCCCCTTGATTTTGGTGCTGGATGCTCGATTTTGCAGCCAAGCATTCGCTTGGGCAAAATCGGCAAACAAAAGAGTGTATATGAACTAGTTAGTAGAAAGTAGAACGTAGTCTGTAGTGAAATACAGACACAAGGCGCCCTAAGGGGTGGTTTTGTGTTACCGTAATTGATATGGAAGGACTTGAGAAAAAACAGCCGGAGCGCAGAGAAGCTGATTCAGTTTCGCTATCGGTTAATCCCGAGCAATTACCCGCAATCAACGGGGTTCAGAAAAAAGGTGCGGGTTTGGCCGAACGTCTTGCCGGGGTAAAAGGCCGCATCGCGGTGGCGCTCTTGGCAATCGGTACTCAAACCCTTGAAGCGCCTGCTACACACGTCGTCGAGCCTATCCCACAAGAGGTCTCCGGACGTATCGTGGCGGAAACACTCTCGACCTCTGTCGTCGAAAAGATACACGAACAGGGGTTCGACGTACGCGTTACGTTACCGCGTCCCGAAAGTACGAGACATTCTAGCTATTATATTATTCACTTCGGACAGTTGCATGAATCGACATATGTCGGTTTGGATAGGGCTATGTATAAGAGTGTAGTTGAAAAGCATCAACGAAGAATGTATGCACTCTACCCGCAGTTACTCTCCGCTTGTAATTCACCAATTTTCCAAGAAGGCAGATCCTACGGATTGCAAGACAAGACTCTCGCTCCACTTGATGACAAGAAAATACAAGAAGCGTTGAGCAACATCGAAGCCATCTCTAAGTCTCGGCCCGTTTCTGTTACAGAGGCAATTGATCAGCTTGCGATTGCGGAACGTGTAGGGAATATGGTGAAGGCTCTACGCAGACATCCTCAAGTACAACGACTAATACACGCCGAGACTTTTCTCGCGGGAAAGCTTCGGGAATTTGCTAATTCCGCAGAGGAGAATGATAGAAACGACGAACGATTTCGAGAATTTAACTTACGGCTTCGAATGTTAGAAACGAGTAATAACCCTCTATTTGCGGCAGCAGAAGGATCTGACGCACAGTTTCAAGCCTCGTCCAGATTGTTTTTTGAGGGCAAAGCTGATTTAGTGGGCTTGGAGCGGGCAAAAGAGAATCAAGATGCGATGTCTCTTATCTCTGTACGTAATGAAGCAATTGACGCTCGTGGGCAGATGGTTAAGGATGCACGGACTCTTTTTAGGAGTACTCCCGGCGGAAAGGCAATGGAGGCGCTTTTTGCGGAGATACAAACGCTTTCATCGGCAGATGCGGAAAAACGAGCGGACGAATTCAGTACGCGACTACGAAGTCTTACTGAAAGCGAAAAGCGTTTTGTGCAAGAACACTCTTATCAGACACCTGAATATCAATCGCTGACCGCCAGCATCGATATCCTGAACTATAAGATACAAGATATACGCGAGACTGTTGTGTATGAAAAAGTCGAAGAGTTTGTCGAACAATATCCTGATTACGGAGGCACTGGCCTGAAGTGTGCCGTGATTGAGTATGGCAAAAACCATACATTCGCCGAGTCTGCGCAGGTGTGGAATGCGCGTTCGAATACGCATGTCTCTTTTGGAATTATCGATGTATTTGATCCTAAGGAAAAATGATTACAAAACAGAAAAGCGCCCTTCTTTGGGCGCTTTTCTGTTTTTTTGATTGTTTTCACTAGAAGCTCGTAGCTCGAAGCTATAAGCTACTTTCGGCATGTGTAGTGCAAATCGTAATCTTTGCCTCCGAAGAACTTCTTGGCAAATTCTGCGACGACATGCGGGTTGTAGTACTTGCACGAAAACACGTCCAAGTATACCGCAGCAGTCTGGTTTGCGAAGTGCGCCGAGATGAGGGATGTTTCGATGAGTTGCGTCATCGAAAAACCTGCCACTCGTTCGTCTTCGCCAAAGTTGACCACGACGCACTCACCGAAACGTTTCATCTCGATGAGGTCGCACAATTCGACTACGAACTTCTTAATCTTATCCGCGTCGCGGATAATTGCCGGATTGCATCCGTGGATGTCAATTCCGGAATGTAAACCCCAAGCGTCGACCAGACTGTACTCTTGTCGAATTACAGCGTCGGCAGATGTAGTTTCCATCTTTGATGTGCTGCCCTTTAGAAGGGGCAATATTAATTATTCTGACAATGAGGGCGTTACTCCTCTTGCGTCCGCGCTTACTGACCGAAGTGCTGTCGTGCACAATCCAGCCCGCTAGACGCAACAAAGAACAGCGACATCGCTATAATACGCATTTGAGCTGGGATGTAAAGGGTTTTTTCAGGATGTGTGCATAACCCAACGCACCGATATCTAAGAGATATATGATACACACAAGCGTCACTGCATCCGAGGAACTTCTCGTGTTAAGAATCATTTCGATATGGTACATGCAAGCTGTACGCGCAGTGATCAAAAGAAAAGATTTTACGTTGTCAATACACGCCTTTTTTGATACACATAAGGGCCTGCGCGCTTAGCTCAGTGGTAGAGCATTCCTCTGATAAGGGAAAGGTCGAAGGTTCAATCCCTTCAGCGCGCACAGACTAAAAAGCAGAGACCGGGTCGTATGGGATCCGGTCTCTTAGGCGTCGGCAACTACCACCAGACGTAGCCGTTCAGCGCTCGAACTCCAGGGAGCATTCCTCCCGGAAGTATGATGAGCCAAAGGAGCTTTTCCGGTCGATGGGCGAAGCGCATCCTAATACGCTTACCCCAACGTCTCTTACGCATGGCGGCGCCCTCCTTGTGTTATGAGCTTCCGATCGGAAGCTCTCTATGACTCACCATATTCTTTTTTATTCCATTCGACAAGAGTACTCGGTGGATTCGTGTCCTAAGCACAAAAAACGTATAATACCCGGGTGAATTACAAAGTCGTTGGCGGAGAAAAACTCTCTGGAAAAGTCGAAACTAATACATCAAAGAATGCCGCAGTGGTGCTTCTTGCGGCTTCGCTTTTGAATCGCGGCACTACGACCCTAAAGCGTATGCCGAAGATAGAGGAAGTGAAGCGTCTAATTGAGGTATTGCGATCAATCGGCGTTCAGGTTGAGTGGACGAATGGTGATATCCGGATAACGCCGCCGGAGAAATTCGATCTCTCCAAAATCGATCGCAAAGCGGCGACGATGACGCGCTCCATCGCGCTCTTCGCCGCACCATTGGCGCACCAGCTTCGCTCCTTCGACCTGCCTGCACCGACCGGATGCGACCTTGGCAAGAGAAGCCTCGGCTCGCACGTGGATGCGCTTGCGCGACTCGGTATAGAACTAAGCGGCAATGAGGACGCCCATTCGTACCACGTCGAGGTAGTGAAGATGCAACCCGCCGACATCATCATGTACGAGGCAAGCGACACGGGCGTCGAGAACGTGCTCATGGCCGCGGCGCGTATACCCGGTATAACGACGATAAAGTTCGCGAGCGCCAATTATATGGTGCAGGACCTATGTATCTTTCTCGATCGGTGCGGCGTAAAAATAGAGGGCATCGGCACCTCCACGCTCATCGTCCACGGCGTTGAGGATATCAACGCCGACATCACGGGATACCCCAGCGAGGACCCGATCGAGTCAATGTTCTTCGTCGCACTCGCCGCGACGACAGGCTCGACGATGACCATCACCCACTGCCCGAGCGATTTCCTCGAGCTCGAGGTTTTTACCCTCGGGCACATGGGGCTCAAATACGATTGGGGTGAGCCGTACCTAGCAGAGAACGGCCGGACAATTCTCCGCGATATCACGGTGCACGCATCAAAGCTCGTCGCAGCCCCCGAGAAGATCGCTCCGCGCCCGTACCCTGGTATCAACATCGACAACCTGCCTTTCTTCGTTCCCGTGGCCACACAGGCGAATGGCGAAACCTTGATACACGATTGGGTGTACGACGGGCGCGCACATTGGTACACCGAGATGAACAAACTCGGCGCTTCGGTCGAGCTTTTGGACCAACATCGCGTGCTCGTAAAAGGTCCGACGAAGCTTCACGCGGCGAATATAAAAGCACCACCCGCTCTCCGCCCAGCGACCCTACTTCTCATAGGCATGCTCGCCGCGGAAGGCGAGTCCATGCTCACCGATGTGTACCCGATCAACCGCGGCTACGAGAATCTCCACGAACGCTTACAAGAACTCGGCGCATCTGTCGAGGCGGTGGAATAGTGTATTCTTTATCTTATGGCCTGGAACGACAGCGTTAAGATGGCATTAGCGTGTTCTCTCATAGTTGCATGCGTCGCTGTATTTGTTGTCGCTATGGGCGGTGGCGGACCTGGCGCAGAAAGCTTTTCTCAACTACTCGCTATTTTTGCCTTTTCAGCAGTGTTATCGTTCTTGTTCGGTCTGGGACTACTCGGTCCGTTTAAGGTTAGAACAAAAATTATTGCTCTCGTGATATTTGGAATCTTATTTATCACGTACGTAATGTTTTTTGCACGTTGACGTTTTCCTCAGCCTTCGATAATTTTTACTTTTTTCGCCGCCGCCATCGCTTTTTTGCGGGCTTCGGCGACGGTTTTGCCGATGGCGAGAGCGACACCCATGCGGCGGTGGCCGATGACTTCCGGCTTGCCGAATATGCGGATATGCGTGCCGGGGATTTTGAGTGCATCAGACACACCTTCGTAGGTTGGATTTTTCATATTGCCGTGCGCGAGAATTGCATATGAAGCGCCCGGAACACAGGGTATTCCCGGAATCGGTAGGTCGAGAATTGCGCGGACATGAAGCTCCATCTCGCTCATTGTTTGCGATACCATTGTCACCATGCCGGTGTCATGAGGTCGTGGAGATACTTCAGAAAACCAAACTTTGTCGCCTTTCACGAAAAGTTCGACGCCGAAGATACCGCGCCCTTTCGCTCCGCACAGCTCGTTTACGATTCTCTTCGCGATGTTTTGCGCTTTCTTTAGGGCTTTCTTCGACATCTGATGCGGTTGCCAACTTTCGACGTAGTCGCCATTCACCTGGCGATGGCCGACCGGTGCGCAATATGAAATACCTTTTGCGTGTCGCACTGTGAGAAGTGTGATTTCATAATCAAAGTCGATAAACCCTTCCACGATTACGCGACCCGTTTTTACACGCGTGTCTGTCATGGCGAAATGCCATGCTTTTTTCAAGTCTGCTGATTTTCGCGCGACACTCTGACCGTGGCCAGATGAGGACATCGTAGGTTTTATTACGCATGGAAATCCGACATCAAGCGCTCCTTTTTCAAGTTCCTTCAAGCTCGATGCAAAGTGGTATGGAGAAGTAGGCAGTTTTAGCTTCTCTGCCGAAAGACGACGGATGCCCTCGCGATCCATTGTCAGCTTCGTCGCGATGGCGCGGGGAATGACGGTCCACCCTTCCTTTTCCAACTCGACAAGCGTGTCGGTTGCGATGGCTTCTATTTCAGGGACGATAAAGTCTGGTTTTTCTTTTTCGACGATCTTACGGATATTTTTCCCTTCGCGCATATTGAATGTGTAGTTGCGGTGAGCCATCTGCATTGCAGGAGCGTTCTTGTATCGATCGCAGGCGATTACCTCCACGCCGAGCCGCATCGCCTCGATGGCGACCTCGCGGCCCAGCTCACCACTTCCGAGGAGTAAGATCTTTATGGCCGATCGCTTGAGGGGGGTGCCGAACTTTCTCATGAAAGGCATCATACCAATGTATACTGAGTCGTCTATGCGGCCGGAAATCATTGTTTTCGCATCCGGCACCAAAGAAGGAGGTGGCTCCGGATTCGAGAACATGGTCAATCATAGCCGGGGCGGGGATCTGGATGCTGATATCGTCGCCATTGTTTCAAACCATGAGCATGGTGGCGTGCGCATGCGTGCCGACCGACTCGGCGTGCCATTCGTTTATTTCGCTGGTCCCTACGACGCTGAGAGCTATTCTAGTGTTTTGCAAAAGACTGCAATAAGAAAAAGCGAGATTTGGGTGGCGCTTTCTGGATGGTTGCGGCAAGTGCACGGACTTGACCCGCGAAGGACGTTCAATATCCACCCCGCTCTTCTCTCGCAACTCAACCATCGTTTCGGCGGAAAAGGCATGTACGGGCATCATATCCACGAGGCCGTGAAGGCCGCGTTTGATGCGGGCGAAATAACCGAATCCGGCTTCACGATGCACTTCGTGACTGACGAGATGGACCGCGGCCCCGCATTTTTCGAGCACCGCGTGTCGCTCACGAGGGGAATGTCCGCAGATGAAATCGCGAAAGCGGTGAACAAGGCCGAGCACGAATGGCAACCAAAAATCACCAACATGGTCGTCCATGGAGATATCCGGTGGGATGGTAAGAGCGCGAGGTCGCTCACTTTCCCCCCAGGATACCAATATATCCCCAGAGCATAATTAAGAATACGCTCCATTTGATTTCAAAGCGCACATCGGATACGATGAAGGTTCCTTCGGGGTAGGGTGATCTGCCGGGTGGCGGAAAATCCCGATCGGTGGTAAAGCTCTTTGTTTGCGTGTCATACGCGGACAAAGAAGCGAGTCCACGATCCCGCCCTTTGTTCGCAAAGAGCGGGAACGACTGCGGTTAGATTCCGCGACCGACCGTATAGTCGGGATAAAAGAAGGGGTGGTTTTATATTCACACCCCCGAAGAGGGGGTTTCTCTATGTTTACCGGCATCATTGAACATCAGGGGACGGTCAAGAAAAAGACTGCAACTCGCCTGCACGTTGAAGCGACGGCGGGACTGATAGAGCAGCTTACCATTGGTGCGAGTATTGCGGTCAATGGCGTATGCCTGACTATCAGTAAAATTCCAACGGAAACGGTCTTTGCTTTCGACGTCATGTCGGAAACGTTGCGCAGGACGACGCTGGGGGGCTTGAAATTAAACGCCGCTGTCAATCTGGAATTACCATTGAGGATCGGCGGCCACTTCGGCGGGCATATCGTGCAGGGACACGCGGATGGCACTGCGACTATAACGCGCATACGGCGTAGCGGCAACAGTCGCGTTATTTCATTTGCCGCCCCTGAAAAAATCTTGAACCATATGGTTGAACAAGGATCCATAGCAATCGACGGTGTTTCTCTGACGTTGCTCAAGGTGAGCGATACGGGTTTCAGTATCGGAATTATCCCGAACACGAAAGATCGCACGACACTTGCGCACGCGACGGTTGGTCTTGAGGTCAATGTCGAGACGGATATCGTGGCAAAGTATGTTCATAAATTTATCAATGCATCATTAAAGAAACGCCATGAAACCCGCTAGAAATCGCGCACGCGCCGGTGCGCCTAAAGGATCTACGGAGCGGCTGACTGTTTCTAACAGGACGAGAGATACAGCAGATGTTCGTATCGCGATCGTAAGCAGTTCGTTCCGTCCCGAGGTGACGAAAAGTTTGGAAAAACATTGCGTTGCGACTCTTGAACATCAAGGCGTACAGAAAAACCAACTTACGTTCGTGCGCGTGCCCGGAGCGCTTGAGATACCGCTCGCCGCAAAGAGATTGGCACAGAAGGGCGCTTACAGCGCCATCATTGTTTTCGGAGCGATTTATAAGGGCAAAACATACCATTTCGAGCAGATAGCCAATGAATGCAGTCGGGGATGTATGGATGTTTCTTTGCAGTATGAAATTCCCGTGATCTTTGAGGTGCTTGCGGTATATAATCCGAGAGATGCTATCGAGCGCGCTACGCGTGCAGTCGAAAATAAGGGAGCGGAGGCGGCCATGACCGCACTTTCCATGATCGCGCTTCTAAAGAAAATATGAAGGCGCTCTCGTCGGTTCCGGCGGCGCTCATCGCTCTAAAGCAGGGGAAGATCGTGATACTGGTCGACGACCCTCGTCGTGAGAACGAGGGGGATCTTTTCATGCTTGCCGACTCAGTGACTCCCGCGAACGTCAACTTCATGATCACGCATGGCAGAGGTTTGGTCTGTGTTGCCATAGAAAGCACGCAGGCGCGACGTCTCGCGCTACCTCTCATGGTACCTGCGCACGAGAATACCGAGAATACACAGGTTAATTTTGGCGTTTCTGTGAATGCGGCACACGGTATTACATCCGGAACCTCAACGCATGACAGGGCAAAAACTATACGGACGCTTACCAGTTCGCGCTCCGTGCCCGCTGATATCACGCGTCCGGGGCACGTATTTCCGCTCATTGCCCGTGAGGGCGGATTACGTGCGCGGCAGGGTCACACGGAAGCGGCGGTTGCACTCGCGAAATTGGCCGGTGCGGGTCCCGCCGGTGTCTTATGCGAAATATTGAAAGAGAACGGCCGCATGGCGCGGTTGCCAGACCTCATCAAAATGGCGGATCGATTCGACCTGCCGATTTTGACCATCAAAGACATTATCCGGTATCTGCGCACACATCCACTTAAATATGCCGCATCCTCATCGGTTGTACGGGAGGCATCGGCACAATTACCTACTGCACACGGGACATTCGGTGTGCACGTGTATCACTCTACGCTCGACAAACGCGAGCATGTGGCGCTGATACTAGGCGATGTGACATCTCCGATGCTTACGCGCGTCCACTCACGATGCCTGACCGGAGATACGCTCGGTTCGCTTACCTGCGATTGTGGTGAGCAACTGCGAATGAGCTTTGAAATGATACAGCGGGCGGGTGGCGGCGTGCTTCTGTACTTGGATCAAGAAGGGCGTGGCATCGGATTGGCTAACAAGATAAAGGCGTACGCGCACCAAGCATGCGGCATGGATACCGTTGCAGCAAACCGCGCATTGGGCTTTGCTCCCGATTTACGTACATACGGAATAGCTTCCGATATATTGCGCGATTTGGGCGTTCTACATATTTCGTTACTCACGAATAATCCGGAGAAGATTAAGGCGCTGAAAGCGCATGGGATACGGGTGGTAAAACGTGTGCCGCTTGAGACAGTACCTACGGTCGTGAACCGTCGATACCTGTCCACAAAAAAGCGCAAGTTTGGCCACCGGCTTGGCTCTGTCTGATTCGTATGGATCGGACCACGCTTCAGGATGCGAAGTATTTGAAGCTCGCGCTCCAACTCGCCGAAAAGGGTCTGGGACGGACGTTTCCAAATCCGATGGTGGGGGCGGTTATCGTGAAGGAAAGACGCATCGTGGGCGAAGGGTATCATCACAAAGCGGGCGCGCCGCACGCCGAGATTGAAGCGCTTCGGATCGCGACGGGAAAAGCACGGGGTGCAACGTTGTACGTGAATCTAGAACCATGCATCCATTGGGGCAGAACGCCGCCGTGTATTGACGCTATCATACAAGCAAAAATAAAAAGGGTTGTTTGTTGCGTGCGCGATCCGAATCCGCGAGTGTCGGGTCAGGGTATTAGGATGTTGCGACGGGCGGGGATTGAGGTCGCGATCCATGACCTTCCCGAAGCGGAGAGATTGAACGAGGGGTTCCTCTCATTTCATCGACGGCAACGTCCGTTCGTTGCAATAAAGTTTGCCGCGAGTCTAGACGGCAAGATCGCAACACGTTCCGGCGACTCGCGTTGGATAACGAACGAACGCGCGCGAGCATACGCGCGCGGTTTGCGCGGGCGATACCAAGCGGTCTTGGTCGGCATCAATACAGTACTTCACGACAATCCTCACTTGGGCGTTAGGATTTCTGGCGTGCCATACCCACTCCGCATCATTTTGGATAATGCATTGAAGATACCGTTCGGGAGCAAAGTTTTACGTGATAATAATGTATTAATCTTCACGACTCGCCGCGCAAACAAAGAAAAATATAAAAAGCTCATTGATGCAGGCATTTCAATCGTCAAATGTGCGGGCAGTGCGATTTCTTTGCGGGCGGTGATGAAAGAGCTTGTCCGCAGAGAGATTGTCAGTGTTTTTGTAGAGGGTGGAGGCACGGTGTTGGGGAGTTTTGTGGATGCCGGATTGGTCGACAAGGTATACGCATTTCACGCGCCGGTCCTTATCGGGGGCGACTCTGCAAAGAACGCGATCGGAGGACAAGGTTTTTCCTCGATACGCGGAGCGTTTCGACTAACGCGCGTAACGCGTAAAGCATTTGGTGACAATATGCTGGTCAGCGGATATATTGCAAAGAGTAAAAATCGATGAAGAATATTGAGTTGCGGATTGCAACCGAAAATCACGAACTTCGTCGTTCACGGCCAGATTCACTGGGACGGCAAGGATTCGAAATCTCTCGTTGTTCCGGAAGGCCACCAATACTTACTGGCGACGTAGAGCGAGTGAAATGAAAAGGTTCCCATTTGCATTTCCGAGCCGAGGAGCCAGAAACCGGCTGGAGCCGGTTTACAGGCCTAAAGTGCTATATTGGAGTGCATGAAAGAGGGCCGCGAAATATTTAGGAGACCGGGTCATCCCGAAAGTAAAGAAGATTTGGCAAAGCGAGAAGGCGTTCCTCTCGAGATGCAACAAAGGTTTAGGGAAGTTTATCCAGAATTCTACCAAATCATCGAGAAATTTGACTTTCCTTATTTGAAAGAGAGGTACGGTGATATTGCTCGAAGGTCTGGAATAAATCCTCGTACAATAAATTTCCTCGGAGCGAACAATTTTATTCCTGTCCCGCAGCGTCCAGCAAGGCAAATACCTGGAAGATTGGGTAGGATGATGCGCTACACGCAAGAAGGTCGCGGCAGCTATGATCTTGATACAAATGTCGGCCATATTAACTGGCCCATGATGCGAGAGATGCATGGTAACAAGGAAGAGATACAATGGTTACTACCATTTCATCTACTAAGGACATTTATTCATGAAGAGACTCATGCTGTCTCCAAAGGTGTCTGCACGGCCTTTGACGAGGAAGCGGGAAAATACAGAGAGAAACAGACCGGCTACGAGCAGTGGAGCACAGCAGATCGCGAGCGAGGCGGGGAGTACTTTTTCAAACGGTTCGACGAAGGGGTAGTAGAAAAGTTGAGTCAGGAGATACTCCTTGACTACTTAAAAAATGCGCGTGACAGTAATTTTGATGTCACTTCAGTAGTGCGTTTTTTAGAATGGCACAAAGAAAATCCGGAGCTGAAATCATATGTAAATGAAATAAAAATGGTTGAAGTATTTACTAAGCTCATATCGAAAGTTACAAGTGTGCCGGAGGAGGTGGTTTGGCAGGGAATTGTCCGAGGTCTTTTTGAGGGGGAGAATCTCAAGAATCAGGAGATAAAAGATCTCGTTGAAGAAATTGTTGGTTTTGATCTGTTGGAGGAAATGTCGACTGTTCGGGATACTGAAGAATTAGTACAGAAATTAGAAAAGAAAATCTCGCCCACGTTTATCGATAGAATAAAACTACTATACTCTCGATGAATCTCAAGGTGCCGTAGTCAATCATGGAGAAAAAAGCAATTTTAAAGAAGGAAGTATTTGGAAATTCGCCGAACTATGGGCATAATTCAGCCACGCCGCGGTGGTGAAATTGGCAAACACGCTAGCTTCAGAAGCTAGTTCCTGCAAGGGATTGGGAGTTCAAGTCTCCCCCGCGGCACCATGAGTTTTGAAGCGATATTTTGGGACAACGATGGAGTTTTGGTTGATACTGAAGCAGTATTTATCAAAGCTTGTCGAGAAGTTTTTGCAGATGAAGGTATCGAAATCTCGGAAGGGTGGTTCATCAATGAGAGTCTTGCAAAAGGAAGTAGTGTGTTTGATCTTGCAAGGAAAAAGGGAATGTCGAATGAAGAAATAATACAATTGCGTAAGCGACGAAACGAATACTACAGCAAAGTTCTAATGAAGCATGTTCCCATAGTTGATGGTGTAAAGGAGACGCTTGAAGCGTTGCATGGAAAATTCCTCATGGGTGTCGTGACCAGTAGTCGCAAGGAGCACTTTGAGATTATGATGAAGAAAACGGGCTTTCGCCGATTTTTCAACTTTTTCATAACGGCGGACGACATAAAAAATACGAAGCCGGATCCAGAGCCGTACCTCAAAGCGCTCGAGATTGCAGGAAAGCCGTGTGAATCTTGCCTAGTCATAGAAGATTCGCAAAGGGGTGTCGTTGCTGCGAAGGCTGCGGGCCTTTCGTGCTACGCGGTTCCAAGTGAGCTTACAAAAAGCCTCGATTTCTCAATGGCAGATAAAGTTTTGAACAGTATTCGGGAGTTGCCAGACATTATCTTGCCTACGACGAGCGACTTTTCTTGAAACCCTTCAACAACGGCGCGCAGATGTCTTTTTTGGGTGGAATAGTGATTTTGTGCCACGTTGGTTTGTCGGTGAACGAAATGCCTTTGCGCCGCAGTACGCGGATTCTTTTATAAACACCCTCTGTGGAATGTCGGGCCCGAGTGGTCAAAAAGACGCTACCATGGTCGTACATGGGCACTAATTTGTTCAGGGACCGTAACTTGTTCGTTCTATACGTGCTTGCTGCCGGCGCGAACATATTCAACTTCGCCGGACACGGAGGATGGGCAGTGTCCGGGAAAGTCGCGTTTGCAGAGTTGATAACAGGATCTCTCGAATCCACGCTGGGCATCATCATGCCTGTGGAAACCGCGCTCGGGTTGGTGAGGTTTGTCGGATGGATCGATCTCACTATCGCCGCCGTCATGGTACTTGCACTCATCGGCGTGTGGAAGGGCAGGGGCTCTCTCGCGCGGCTCGCGCGCTCGCGGACAATGGTACTACTCTTTGTCTGGGCTGTGTTCTGGGGTTTGGCGACCGCCTTCAGCAGGGTAACCGCCCATGATTTCGAGACCATCTACCTCTTGGACTTTATTGAGCGGGGCGGAAACTTCTTCGGCGCTACGATCGGTCTGTATCTGACGCTCATTCTCCGTAGGATACGAGGGAGCACATGAGTACTCCTGCGGCCGGTATACCCGATTACCTCGAACAATACTATTGGTGGGTATACGTGCGCCCGAAGGCCGTGCACTTTTTCGATCGGCCGTGGCTCATCAATCTGATCCTGTTCGGAAAATACAGGACCCTTCGGGATGAAGTCTTGAAGGAGTTGGGGCCCGCAATCTCCGGAAAGACCCTGCAGATATCGTGCTGTTACGGCGAGCTCACTCCGCGTCTTTCCGAGCGCGTTGAAAGGGGCGGCGGGACGCTCGACGTCGTCGACGTCCTGCCGATTCAGCTCGAAAATTTGAAGCGTAAACTGCCACACGGGACTTCTGCGGCGCTCCATCGGATGGACGCCGCGGCGCTCGGATTTCCCGACGCGTCGTACGATCAGGTGCTGGTGTTCTTCCTTCTGCACGAGGAGCCGCAGGAGTATCGCGAGAAAACGATGCGCGAAGCCCTGCGCGTCTTGAAGAGAGGCGGGAAAATAATCATTGCAGACTACGGCGCCCCTTCCGCGTGGCATCCGCTCCGCTACTTTCTCCTCCCGTTCCTCGGCGTGCTGGAGCCGACCGCGAAGGAGATGTGGCGGCGCGAGCTTGTGGATATCCTGCATGCCCAAATGGCAAGCCGCTCATGGCGCAAGCGCTCGTATTTCGGCGGCCTCTATCAAATGCTCGTGAGCGTGTAATGCAGGAGGCGAATCTCCGTACGCCTACGGTTACTTTTTTACACACATATTCTTCAAGAGCGGCGCATAGATGTCCTTTTTCGGCGGGATAGTAATTTTGCGCCAGGTCGGCTTGTTGGTGAACCGAACACCTTTCATGTCGCGGAGGATGACGATTGGCGTGCGCTCTCCCGCTTCCCCCATGAGGAGTACGGCAACTGCCGCGAGAGAGTCAGGTATGTTCACTTGCGTATACTCGAGCTTTCTTCCAAATACGTCTTTAGCTCCGCGCTGGTCCCGTAGCGGCTCAAGGCCGTAAAAACCCGTGGAAATCCCAGAAACTCCCCAACGCAAAGGCACGGTATGACTATCGGTCGCAACGAGAGCGAGTTTCTTCAGCCGATGTCTCTTTTTAAGGTACACGCAGATTTCTTTCAGAAGCACGCTCGTTCTCTTCGGCCAAAGGATGTAGTAGCCGTCGCCATTACTCTCATCAATGCCCGCTGAAGGAATGAGCGTAGAATCTTTGACAGTCAAAATGAAATCCCAGTAGGAATTCTTATCTTCAATGAACGCGTCGGCTTCACTTTTGATGAGATTTTTCTTGTTCACGCCTTTTCCTATTTTCATGCACCGGCCTTGATGAATCGCGAGGACTTTTGACGTGATGAATATGATATCGCCCTCGCGCAGGCGCGGGAGCGACTCATCGAGCACGGCGTATAGATCGTCCTTCGGGGGAAGGATGCGGCGCGTCTTGATGGGAATGAATTTCATACATGCCTCCGCCTCTCGCTCCTGAAGTACGCCCTTTTGGGGTCGCTATCTCCGCCTGCTGGCGGAGCGCTCACGCTCGGCCCGTCGGCCTGCGCGAGACCCCAAAAGGGCGCACTTCGTCGCTCCCGGATAAACAATCGGCATGTCTTTTACCGCGCCGGTTCTTCTCTAAGAGAGGCGAGGAGATGCCGCGCGTGGACAGGGAATTTGTACACAATTTCCAGTTTTTTGTTGAGAAGCGCGAACGCATTGTTAACGGCAAGATACGCGCCCGCAATACCAGCAGCGAAGAGAAGGCGCTCCATGATGACGACTGGAATGAGCCCGATCCACACGGCTGCCGGAATCGGCACGAACCACATCCACAAGGCGCCGCCGACGGAGTGCGCCATAAAAGTGGCACCCAAGGCGCGCGCGAGAAGCCAGCGTTCCTGGAAGAAGTAACAGACGATGGGGATTGTCCAGAAAAGAGAGAAGTACCACACCTCGCGTCCTACCGGATGTGCGACGAAGGCAATAATGGCAAGCGCGGGCACAATGACGTTAAGCGGCATTTTTCTCGAGAAGTAGAGTGCGGCCATGGCGAGAGGCAAGAGCCGGATAAGCGTCGCCGGGTCGGAGAAATTCATGCCTTGTGTCACAAAATGGAATCCCTGCATGAGAAGAACAGCAATGACGCCCGGAATGGAGCCGAGAAAAGCTCCCGCGATAGGAGCAAAGGCGTCGAAGAGCGTAAAGCTGACGGACGAACCGACAAGCTTCATGAGCGGCACTTGGAGCGCAAAGATGCCGAGGAAAGTAAATCCCGTAAAAAAGACAATTTTGTTCCTTGTGGTTTTTTCCATAATTGTTTTGGATTGTAATAATGGCACCACTGTATCACACGGTGAGTCTAGCGAAAGAGGCGGCGGATGAGACGGGAAAGTACCGGGTAGCCGAAAGCGCCGAAGAGCGCGGCAAGAGCGAGAATCAGCGCCATAATAAAGAAAAGAGGAACTTCGTTTGCCGTGCCTGCCCCGGCAAGCTGCCCCGCGGTTTCCGGAAGGGCTTCTTGCGCTTGTTCGAGTGGCGCGGGTTTTACTATCGACTCGGCCGGCGCTTGCGTGCTTGCACCGGCAATACTGGAGTGCGGGGGCGCAGATACTGCCTGCTGTTGGACGGGATTCGTCATCATCTCTGTTTCCACGATGACACTCATCGTTTCCGACTCATTTTCTTCGGGTTCTGAAGTTACAGCAGTTGTTGTTGCAGTCGAAGTAGCGGCTCCAGCGACGGTGCTTGCGCCTCCTGTGCCGCTTGCCGCGATAATTACTGGTTTCGGAAACGATTGCAAAATGTCATTCCAAGGTTTAGCAAGAGCCGCTGGTATGGCATATGCAGTTGCCCATACCCGCGTTTGCTCGGTGCGAGTCGTTGACTCGACGCCACCGTCACCTTCTTGTGTGCTAGCAAGAGCACTCATCGGCGACTTACCATTCCCTATCCACGAAGAAAGTGATTCGTTTGATGCATGAAGCGCTTGCACAATCCAGCTCATTTGAAAACTATTTTTCCAGTTGCCATCGAGCGCTCGCGTTTCGCGCAAGTACCCCTTTGCTTTTACAAGAGCGTTTGCGACCCCCGGTACTTTAGAAAAAGGAGAAAGCGCCTGAATCGCGGCCGCGGTCAAATCCACACTTTCTTCCCAGGCACCATTTGCGCCCTGCTTTGTGAGAATAAAAGCGATAGTGCTCGAAATGATGTCGCTATCAGACTCGTACCCGGCTTTTGGAAGTGGGAAGAGCGCAAAGACGTCGTCGTTTACAAGGGATGGGTGCCCGATTTGTATACCATCGAATGATTCGACGATCGGCGTAATGTAATCGGTCGCAGTCCCAATGTACGGATCTATGCCAAGCGCCATAAGTGCCATTGCATGTCGCTCGTAATCCGTAACGGCAGTCATTGTAGGAGCGCTTGTAAGAAGATACGTACGCACAAGAGTTTTTGCGTCGGAAGAGTCAACGTTCTGGCCGGACATGCTCGCAAGTGCGATAGCTACCCAATCGGTAATAAAGCTTTCACCAAAAGAACCGTCTTCTTTCTGCTTCTCTGAGAGGAACGCGAGCGCCGCCGGGACGTCGAATGTCACTACTATCTGACCGGCGCCTCCGCCACCGCTCTCTCCGGAATTTTGAAGGGAAACGATAAAAGCCACGGGCTCGCCGATGTCGGTATTCTCGATGAAATCTTTCAGCTGGAACGTGAGTGTGTCGCCTTGTGCGAGTACGAGTTCGGAGAGCCCCACCGAGGCGTCAGTGCCGTTTAGGGCGATGTTCCAGAATTCCGTGTCGGATGGTGAAATTCCGTTCATGCTCGCGAGGAAGAGACCGAACGAGAAATTCTGGAGCGTATACGCCTGTATGGCGCCTTGCGCTCTTGCCGCTTCGAGCGCGCAGATGCCAAGATAGGTCCCGGAATACGAGTGCGAGGCGCTGTCGGTATCGGTAACCGTGCAATCTTTCGGGACGTTGACAGAAGGAAGAGCCGCGAATGCCGGCGGAACTGGTACGAGGAAGAAAAGAACTACTGATAAAATAACCAATGTGCGCGCGCGAATACTCATATGCCTTTTTGGTACCGCCACTCCACAACGTCGCCGGGCTTCACTTCCGCTGATGACGCGCCCTTTTCGGAGAGCGTGTTATTGATAAAAAGGGTCCAGTAAAAGCCGCCGGCGTTCTTGAGGCCGTTTATTTCATCTACGAAAAGTCCGAGACTCGGGAAATCCTGACCGGAAAAAACGAATGCCGTGTTCGCCCCGGCATATTCCTCCATCGCTTCAAGAACGGTTGCTCGAGAAAGGACGGGTATCGTGTGTGATAAGCGTTGGAGAATGTACGGTGTCGCGACAGATTCCCCGATTTTCTTGGGAATTTCCGTACTGACGGGAATATCTGCGCCAACTTTTCTTGACGCGTTTTCTCTAGGGGATGAGGTGACAATGTCCCGCGTTTCCGGTTGCGGTTCTAGGTCGATCTGCGTTGGAGATATGACATATGCAAAAATAGCTCCAAACAGGATGATTACGATAAGAATTAACAATGTTTTATGTGCGCGCATACGAAAAAATCTCCGTCCGAGCGGAGATTTCTACTCGCGTGCCTCTCGGCATACACGGTCTCTCCTGCTCGGGATACCGTTTGATTGAAGACCGGACTTATCCCGACCCTTCGATTTCTCTCAGGGTAAACGGGCATTACCGTTGCGGCACAGTGGAGGAATTCCTTGCCTCGCCGAAGTCTCGACGAAGCGGGCTTTCGCCTCGCCGGAGCGAGCATACTGCCTCGCGCAGGCGGGTCACCTCACTTCCACAATCAAACGTGGATGCGCATTGTAGTTCACATATTGCACTGCGCAAGTGGATATTGCGCTCCGATACAAAATGTATAAGCACGCAAGCCCGCACACTAAGTTTGCCGTCGCCTCTTATGCTATATGCGACGTGCCCTGCATTAGATATCGGACAGATGGCTTAAACAGTGTTATCTGTATTACCACGGCCAGAAATTACGGCAAACTTAGTGTACGGGCAAGGTGGATAAGTGACTACGATATTTAAAGAAAGGGAAGTCAAATGGTATTCTTTCACAATGCCCCATGCTTTGCTGCGGAATCTACGAACGTGGCGACAATTCCGAAACGATCCTCCTCTCATTACGGTCGAACTCAATAAGTTTGCTCTCCTTAACAATCTGCATGCCATCCACTCGCTCGCTCCGAAGTGGCAGGTCGCTCCTGTCCTAAAAAGCAACGCGTACGGACACGGCCTTGAACCTATTGCTACTCTCTTGGATAAAGCAGACAATATCCCGTTTTTCTGCGTCGACTCGTACTTCGAGATCAAAGTATTGCGTGGAGTGGGCATCATACACCCGCTTCTTGTTTTAGGATTTACCCCAACTGCCACGATAGTAAAAAACAGATATAAAGATATTTCCTTCACGATTGCTTCGTTGAAACAGATGGAAGAGCTCTGGGAGAAACGAGTGCATGAGCGTGTTCATGTTAAATTCGATACCGGCATGCATCGTCAAGGCATACTGCCAACGGAAATCGAAAATGTCATTAAGATAGCGTTGCGCAACGAACTTTTCATCGAAGGAATTTTCTCCCATTTGGCGGATGCCGAAAACGAGAACTCCACAATAACCGGAGCACAAATAGAGAAATGGAACGTCATTGCGGAGATATTTCAAAACAGAATCTCTCGAATTCGTTATTATCACTTGGCGAATTCAGCAGGGTTTGGAGACGCGGATAAAATGAATGCAAACGTAGGTCGCACCGGTATTGCGCTCTATGGAATGAACTCGGGCAACCTACCAATTTCTCTCTCGCCCGTTCTCAGTATGCGGTCGGTTGTAAGCGATGTACGCACAGTAGAAAGTGGGGAAACAGTGGGATATGCGCGGACATTTACCACGCAGCGTACAACCCGGATTGCGACAGTTCCTGTCGGATATTTTGAAGGAGTGGACCGTCGGCTTTCTAATACAGGGAGTTTTCTTATTAACGGTATCGCCGCACCGCTTCTTGGCAGAGTCAGCATGAATATGTCTGTGTGCGATGTTACTAATGTTCCGAATGTTCATGAGGGTTCATCGGTCCTCATCATGAGCAATCAGTCCAACGACCCAAATTCCATCGAAAATATGGCAAAAAAGTGCGACACTATTCCTCATGACATTCTCGTACACATTCCAATGCATTTGCGTCGCGTCATTTTATAAGAAGGGCAGTGATATAGTGATTCAATGCAAGAGTATCGGCATTTCTTTGAGGGTAAGCGGATAACACTACTCGGCCTCGGTCTTCTCGGCCGTGGCGTTGGGGATGCCGAATTTTTGGCCCACTGTGGAGCGAATATAGTGGTGACCGACAAAAAGACTGAGGTTGAGCTTGCTGAATCCGTAGCGCGTTTGAAGAAATACCCAAACATCGAATTTCATCTCGGAGGACATAAAATCGAAGATTTCATTACCGCAGACATGATAATCAAGGCAGCGGGAGTGCAACTCAATTCGCCGGAGATCGCAGCCGCGCGTGCTGCAGGGGTACCGGTATATATGTCGACAGCACTTTTTACGAAATACGCAACTGATGCTGGAGCGAAGATCGTCGGCGTAACGGGTACGCGCGGCAAATCCACAGTCGCACATATGATTTTCCATGTGTTGAAGCATACAGCCCCTCGACAAAGCTCCCAGCCTTCGCCAGAGGCTACGGCGGGCACGGCGGGGCGAGAAAGAAAAGTCTTTCTCGGCGGCAATATTCGAGGCAAATCTACACTCTCAATGTTGCCAGAAGTACAGAAAGGCGATATTTGTGTTCTCGAGCTTGACTCGTGGCAACTGCAAGGGTTTGGCGATCTGCAGATAAGCCCGCGTGTTGCGGTCATTACGAATCTTATGCTGGATCATCTTAACTACTACAGAGGAGATATGGATGCGTACTTTTCCGACAAAGCAAATATATTCCGCTTCCAGAAGCCCGGCGATGTTTTTATTGCGGGCGCGTCAGTCGCAGAGCGAGCTCACGCGAACGCTCTGCCGCTTGATCCGATTATTCCCGAGTCACTCCCGTACGCTTGGAAACTTAAAGTACTCGGAGAACACAATCGGGAGAATGCCTCATTTGCCGCGACTGCCCTGCAAGCACTCGGTTTATCCGACGATGAGATCAGAGAAAGCCTCGAATCGTTTGAAGGTGTAGAAGGTCGCTTGCAATTAGTGCGCGAAGTGGGCGGCGTGAAAATCTACAATGACAACAACGCGACGACGCCGGAGGCTGTTGTCGCCGCCCTTCGCGCTCTTTCCGATGTTCGGTTTCGTAAACCGAACATTATTCTTATAGTGGGAGGGGCGGATAAGGGGCTCGACATGAGCGAGTTAGTTGCGGAAATAAACAAAATCTGCAAAGTTGTTATTCTGCTTGCCGGCACCGGCACCTCGCGCCTCTTGGAAGCCAGAAGCTATAAGCTAGAAGCTTCTACTCATGGTCCTTACGATTCACTCGACCAAACAGTGCACAAGGCCCTCGAACTTGCCAAGCCGGGTGACGCTGTGTTATTTAGTCCCGCCTTTGCCTCATTCGGTATGTTCAAAAACGAGTATGACAGAAACGACCAATTTCTCACACTTGTAGATAAATTAGCGCCTTAGGCAAGTTTCGACAGCGCAAAGTCTGGCGAAGGAAGTCGACCAAGAAGAATGTCGATACCTTTTTTCATGGCGACTGTTATAGTAGGATCTTTTTTCAGGTCTTCGATAGTTTGGGATAGTAGGTCGTCAATGCCATTTTCGTTGTCAAATAAATATGAGGGGAATTCTCCAAACTGTTCAAAGTATCTAATGAATACATCTTTCCGCACTCCAGGGTCGGCATTAGTCGCCCCCGCTTTCATATCTTCAAAATTAAACTTCGCCGGCTTCAGTGTTGCTTTCACATCTTAATTGTAACCTGCATTCACGCGCGGCAACAGGGCCTGTGATATGCTCGAAACATGACAGAGGCATTGCGTGTATATTTTGTCGGCATTGGCGGCATCGGAATGTCGGCATTGGCGCAATTCTTTCAGTATCAGGGAAAAATCGTTAGCGGGTCGGATAGGGAAGGAACGCCCACGACGAAATTGCTCGCAGAAAGGGACATGCAGGTTTGGATAGGAGAGGACGGATGCCATATTCCTGCGGATACGGAGCTTCTCGTGTATAGCGACGCGGTGCCTGTGAACAACGCTGAGAGGGTTCGCGCGCGTGAGATGAAGATTCCGCAAACATCATATTTCGAAGCGCTCGGCGAAGTCTCTAAGGCGATGCGTACTATAGCTGTAGCCGGCACGCACGGGAAAACAACGACGACAGCGATGCTCGCAAAAATTTTGCAGGATTGCGAAAAAGAGCCGACCGCGATAGTGGGTTCTATCGTGCAAGATTTTGGTTCGAACTTTCTCCCGGGCAGGAATGATCTTTTGGTAGTTGAGGCGTGCGAGTACCGTGAGCATCTTTTGGAACTTTCACCTGAGATTCTCGTCATCACAAATGTCGAGCTTGACCATACCGATTTCTTTCCATCGCTCTCGGCGCTCCAAAGCACATTTAGCGCGGCGGTGGAGCGCGTGCCAAAACATGGCGTAATTGTGGCAAACCCGTCCGACCCGGTTGTCGCGGCGGTTCTCGGCGGGGCACATGCGCCCATCATTGATTACACCAGCGCCACAGTGCCGGAACTACAGCTTCTCGGAGAATTCAACGCGATGAATGCACGCGCCGCCAAAACGGCGGCGCGCGCCGCGTTCCCGCACTTGCAAGAATCCTACACCGATAAGGCGCTTCTCGATTTCAAGGGTGCGTGGCGGCGCTTCGAGTATAAGGGCGAAACGTCGCAGGGCGCTCTCGTTTTTGATGATTACGCGCACCATCCGACTGCCGTTGAAAAAACACTGGATGCCGCGCGTGAGAAATTTCCCGATAAAAAGATACTTGTCGCGTTCCATCCACACCTCTACTCTCGCACGCGCGACTTCATGGAAGCTTTTGCTCACTCGCTCGCAAAAGCGGATGAAGTCGTTCTCGCGCCCATCTACGCCGCGCGCGAGGAGCCGCTCGAAGGCATCACGAGCGAAAAGCTCGCCGAAAAAATCAATGCTCTCGGCACTCCCGCGACTGCTTTCGAATCTCTCGCCGAAGTCCGCGACGCTCTTCTAGCTCGAAGCTCGAAGCTCGAAGCTCGAAGCTTGCTTATCACCATGGGCGCAGGAGACATCTATAAGGTTGCAGAGCAAATAACGGAAGAGTAATGTGGACCACATGGGTAAGCTCTCAATTGTCGCGACTCCTATTGGTAATTTAGGAGACATGACGTTCCGAGGACTGTGGACACTAAAGGAATGCAATGCGATATATGCAGAAGATACGCGCGTTGTTTCCAAACTGCTCTCACACTACGGACTACGTACATCGGTTTTCAGACTCGATGCCGCGACAGAAGGCAAGAAAGCAGAAGAGGTTATCGAGCGCATGGAAAATGGAGAGCATGTAGCGTATGTGACCGATGCAGGCACGCCTGGTATTTCCGACCCGGGCGCGCGATTAGTCGCTAAAGTGCGCGAAGAATTGCCGGAGGCGAACATAGAGGCAATACCGGGCCCATCGGCCCTAACGGCGGCGCTCTCGATAGCGGGTATTTCCGCGGGCGGATTTCTATTTCTCGGCTTTTTGCCGCACAAGAAGGGGCGCCAAACTGCAGTTAAAAAGATAGCCGAGAGTGAAGTACCTGTCATTCTCTACGAATCGCCGCACCGGATTCTTAAGTTTCTTGGCGAGCTTGCAAATGCGGCGCCAAATGCACGTGTGACCATTGCGCGTGAACTAACAAAGATACATGAAGAGGTTCTCATTGGGTCTCCCGCGGAACTCTCAAAGAGCATAGAAAAAAATAAGAAAGCGCGGGGCGAATTCGTTGTTATCATTCAGGTATAAGGTATTAGTTGGTAACGTCTGTGGAATAGAGTATTGATTTATTTCCGATTGGCTATACTCTTGTGATTAATCGCTGTTCCGTATGACTCTTGATATTCTCATAATATTCGCAGGTAGTTTTGTCGCCGTACTGCCCTTCTTGGGATTTCCTTCGAGTTGGGATACTGTTCTATTTTTCATTGCAGGTATTTTCGTTATAGGGCTTGGTATTGCCGTGCAACGGCGCGGAAGCGCAGGAGAACAGCGTAAAAACACCGAGACGGTGGAGAATCCCTCGCCATCCAATACACATGACACGTTATAGTGCCGGATTGCTCGCCTCCACCGCGTTTATAGCACTTGGGACGGCGGGTGTATTTGCATACTCTTCAGGATCCCCCCAACTGTCGTTCGTGCGTATCTCCGGCGTATACGAAACGAGCACCTCGACACAACCGACGGTTCCGGCTGTCAAACACATTCCCACCCCCGTGCCGGTAAAGGCGATTTATATGACTCAATGCGCGGCAGGCACTCCGTCGTTCAGAGATGACCTAACGAAGCTTATTTACGAAACAGAGCTGAACGCAATCGTCATCGACATAAAGGATTATTCGGGCGGCATTGCGTTTCCATCGGATGACCCGATGCTTGCACCCTATGTATCAGACAAATGCGGTGCCAACGACATGAAGGAGTTCGTGAAGGAATTGCACGACAATGGAGTTTACGTTATCGGACGCATCACGGTCTTCCAAGACCCGCTTTATACGAAAGCGCATCCGGAACTCGCGGTAAAAAAGGCGAGCGCTACATCAACGCCATGGAAGGACCACAAAGGACTCTCGTTCATTGATGTCGGCGCACGGCCGTTCTGGGAATACATCGCGACACTCGCAAAGGAATCCTATGCGATGGGTTTTGATGAGCTGAACTTCGACTACATTCGCTTTCCTTCGGATGGCGACATGAAGGACATTTATTTCCCGTGGAGCATCGGGAAGGGAAAACAAGTCGCCCTTGAAGAGTTCTACAGATTTCTCCAAGCGGAACTCAAACTGACCGGAGCCGTTCTCTCGGCCGACCTCTTCGGCATGACGGCGACGAACGAGGACGACCTTAACATCGGACAGGTCTTGGAGCGTACGCTCCCGTATTTCGATTATGTCGCCCCCATGGTGTATCCATCGCACTACCCGAAGGGTTTCCACGGTTATACCGATGTGAATGCGAACGCGTATAACATTGTGCATTTTTCGATGAGCGAGGCCGTGCGGCGTACGCTTGCAACAACGACTGCGACACAATCATTCACGCACACGCGCATCGGGACGTCGACTCCCGCAATATATGAAAAACCATCCTACGCCATGTCGGTCATGCGCCCATGGCTCCAGAGCTTTGATTACCCGGTAGCATACACGCCGGCGATGGTAGAAGCGCAGATCAAGGCGGTCAACGATGCCGGTCTCTATGGCTATATGTTTTGGGATCCGGCCAATAAGTATCGGAGCTTGCGGCAGGTGCTACAGCAAGAATAGAAAACACAAAACACAGACTGCACAAAGCACAAATAGAGACCAAAAATACAAACTTCTCAAAGATCAATTTGTGTTCTGTGTTTTGTTTGTGTTCTGACTCCTGTGCTTTGTGTTCTTAATCGTTTTGTTTCCTGTGTTCTGTGCTTTGGAGTTATACTGTTTCTATGTCCCCAGGCGCCAACAAGGACGACGATCGTCGTATAAACTATTTCGCGTCGACACACACGCGCGGCAAGCGCGAGATGTTCGGCATACGCGCAGTAGATCGCGGAAAACACGTGTACATCATCGGTAAAACCGGCATGGGCAAGTCCACTATGCTCGAGAACATGGCCATTCAGGATATCCAGAACGGTGAGGGGCTCGCGTTTATCGATCCGCACGGTGCGACCGCAGAGAAACTCCTCGACTTCGTGCCGCACGAACGTATCAAAGATGTCGTCTATTTCGCGCCTTTCGACACCGATCACCCCATCGGTTTCAATGTTATGGAAGACGTTGGTTACGATAAGCGGCATCTCGTAGTTTCCGGACTCATGGGTGCCCTGAAGCGCATTTGGGTGGATGCGTGGAGCGCACGAATGGAATACATTTTGCAGAACACGCTTCTGGCGCTTTTGGAATACCCGGGGTCCACACTCTTGGATGTGAATCGCATGCTAACGAATAAGTCGTTCCGTACGTCAGTCGTGGATAAGATCACAGATCCAATTGTGAAATCGTTTTGGGCGGAAGAGTTTGCAAGTTTTACCGACACTTACGCGCGCGAAGCGACCCCTGCCATTCAAAATAAAGTCGGCCAATTCACATCAAATCCTCTCATTCGCAATATCGTTGGTCAGCCAACATCCTCATTTGATCTGCGGAAGATGATGGATGAGAAAAAAATATTTATCGTGAATCTCTCCAAAGGGCGCATGGGAGAAACGAACGCGGCGCTCTTAGGGTCCATGTTGGTCGTCAAGATATACCTTGCGGCGATGTCACGCGCCGATGAGCCTGCGGCGCGTCTCGCCAAACTCCCGCGCTGTTACTTCTATGTGGACGAATTTCAATCAATGATGAACGAAGCGTTTGCAGACATTCTTTCAGAATCGCGCAAATATAAATTGGCACTAACGCTTGCGAACCAGTACATAGAGC
>Ga0209542_10001891_pt1 | contig 48341 bp, 65 predicted proteins | sample RifCSPhighO2_01_FD_184028 | JGI IMG/M metagenome (GOLD analysis project Ga0209542, IMG submission 184028) | Soil microbial communities from Rifle, Colorado - Rifle CSP2_plank highO2_0.1 (SPAdes) (version 2) | ecosystem: Environmental > Terrestrial > Deep subsurface > Rock core/Sediment ...
TTATTTCCTCCCTCAAATACAACTTCACTTCCTATCTTTGCTTCAAACTTGCCCTGCTTGCCTATCAACTCCTGAACTTCTGATTTTGTTGCACCTGCTATTTCAACTATAATATATTTATTCCCCCCAATGTCAGAAGCCCTCTTTATGATTAATTGCTTAATGCCGTAAACATCAAGCCTGTTCTGCATTGTATCTATCAAATCCTGAAACTGCTGTTCATTTAACTTTTCAGAAGGCTGTATTAATGCCCTAGTTCCGCCCTGCAACTCCAGGCCTTTAAGAATATTATTAGAAGCAGGCTTGTCAACAACGAGACCTATGTTTTCATTTAACAAAGTATATGAACCCCTGTTTGTTGTTATGAATAATTTTTCCTCATCAGATTCTATTGCACTTGAATAATCACTTAATGAGTTTATTTTATTTCCATTGATCTCAAGTATTCTTTCATAGGATGTAGGTTGCGCATTCAATGCAACTGAGATTCCTGCAAATGCGGCTGAGCTGTTTGTGTCTACTGATCTTATTGAAACGCCCTCATTATTTGTTGAAGGATGAATTGCAATCAAAGCTATAAGTATAAATAATATCAGGATGATTACCCTTATTGAAAATAAATTTGCCAGTTTCATATTTTCTTATTCTTTATGTACCATATCAATATTGAGCCGTTTCCAATGTATGTTGTTATTATATCAATTATAAGCGCTATGAATATTATAAGGAAAATTTCCTTCAATATGGAAGCTGCAGAGAATAAATAACCAACAAACACCGCAGCTATTGAAGTTATAGTCATTGTCAGTCCTGTCTTAACTGACTGCGCAAACCTCTCATACATAGTCCCTATTTTCCTTTTGATTAATTTAGTTGTTAGCAAAACATCTGTGTCTATAGAATATCCTATGACAAGCAAAAAGGCCGTTATACCTCCAGCAGATATTTGAATATGAAGCAGAGAGATTATGGCTAATGTTGCTAATATATCTATCAATGCTGCAAGGATGACTGCCAATGACGGGATAAATGTCCTGAATGTGACTGCTACAACTATTGCCATAAGGATAAAGGCAAAGAGCAAGACCATAACCAACTGCTTGTAGAATGATTCTGAAAAACTTGATGAGTAAGATTCCGAAGAGTATTGTGATTCATCAAAGTTTATTTTCTCCTTTAATGCTGCCTTTAATTCATCTTCACCCACATTAGATGCCTCTATAATCAATCCCATATCTTTTCTTGTTGATAATTCAGTCAAGGTTCTTACATTCACGTTTCCAAATTTTTGAGCAAGGTAAGAAGATATTTCCTGCTCATTCAAGCCTTCTTTTTCTATTGTCACTGAGATTCCCCCCTTTAATGAAATGTCCCTTTCAATCACAGCACCAGTGGAAAAATAATTTATTCCCAAGATTATCAAAGATATTACCAGCAGCCCAAGTGAAACAAGAATTAATTTTTTATAATTATTCTCATATACTCTCTCCAAAAAAGCTTCCAGTTTCATCAGATAAAATCAAATTATAAGATTTAAAAGGTTTTTTATATTATAGATTATAAGAATGAAAGATTTAAATGCTTATCACAAATGGTTAAAGGACGGAAAACCTATAAAAGGTTGTTTAAGAATAGATTATATTAATGGAGATTATTATATCTATGTGACCCCTGATAGTGTTAAAATTGCAACTAAACCCAAAACATTTGCTTCAACACATTTTCCTCCTTTAGATGGCACCATAAAAGGAATAGATGAAGTCTTACAACTTCTGTGTACAAGAAACTCCAGTACTTTGCTGGATAAACTTAAATCTGATGATGGAATTTTCTTTGATAGAGATGAAGAAGGTCCATTAGTCAGATTAAATCCTGGAAGACTTCAAAAATTGGTTACTGGCGAATTGAAGTATATTATGAGAAGAGTTGATGGGGATAATAAACTCTGGATATTCTTGGAAGATTAAATTATCCATTAGAAGTATCAACAACCCTGACCTTATGCTTATTCTCCAATGCTTCTATCCTGCATACATCAAAGATCTCGCAGTCAAGATTTTTTCTTATTTTTTCTTTATGATACTTCCTTTTTTCCAGCCTTTTCTTCAGTTCTTTCAGATTACATTTTGTCACAATGCATTCATCCACATATTTAGCAGGAAGATAATGTATCAGATGAGAATCCAAGACAATGTTTTTATCCTTCCTAATCAGATTTACCAGAAACCTATTCAATTTTCTTACATCAACAACATAAGACTTATCTTTTTTATCATAATAAGAGTATAACCTATTTTCTTTTATTAAATTATTCACATCCGTGTATTTCAGATTTTTCTCCTTAGATATTTTCTTTGCTATTGTTGTTTTTCCTGTTGCAGGACATCCCGTGACAATTATTACCATGCAAAAAATTAGTTTTATATACTTTTATATCTTTTTAATTGCATGCCAAACAACAGGAGAATATTAAACTTAATAAATGAGGCATTATCTAATTTCAGACAAATAAGAAAATTGTACGATCCTGACAAATATCCTAACAAAGCCAACAAGATAATTGGAACAAGCTGCCTTCTTGCAAACATAGAGACTTTGGATGAAATGCAGGGAAGGGATATTTTTTCCGATGATTTCTTTGAAGTTACAGATTATGAAACATGCGAAGATGATGCTGAAAAATATAGGGAAACAGATGAAAAACCCGAAGATTTCGACGAAGATTTCGAAGTTGAAGATGTAGGGCCCATAAACTTATCAAAAAGATTTCTGTCAAAGAGCGTGAGAAAATTCAATTTTTTATTAAATGATTTTGCTAATCCAAATAACAGATTCAGTGATGAGGCTCTCCAAAGGAATATAAAGATTTTAGAGGAAAGATTATTGATTTTAGGTAATGGAAAAATAGATTTGATAAACAGGAATGGAATTTATTCCTTTTATGTGGGGGTAAGAGAAGGCTACATCACTTATGAGGAATTTGGAAGAAGGGTTGAAAGCCTATTAGAAGGATACAGAAGATTAATCAGCAGTAAACAAGATTGAATCATGAACATCAAATATTCCAAGAGAAGCACCGCAGTCAAGCCATCCATGTGCATAATTCAGGGCTGCAAATGCATTAACAAAATCCTTTTTCCTGTAGAAATGCTCAGCATCACTTAAATAATTCTCAACCATCCCTATGATTACATTCCTTGCATTCTTTATGTTAATTTTTTCCTTGGAACCCTTAGCTTTCTTTAATGCTTGCTTGGTAATGTTAAAATATTTCAGAAGTTTTTCTTCAGTTATCATACTGTTCTCTTCATCTTTCTCTTCTTCTTTTCCTTTCTCATTCTTTTTCTCTGCCATTTCCATCTCATCTGTCCTTTCTTCTTCCAGCGCCTAGAGCTTCTTTTCATTTTAATTTCTTATATAAGTTGCATTTTTAAACCTTATGCTGAAGCAAGGTTAATTACTGAATAGACAAGCATAAGCAATGCAGTCAATAACCCAAGCAAAGCTATTACTGAAAACTTTCCTATGTTAAGGAATTTTACTCTGAACTTGAATTTATCAGGATTAATCTTATATCTTAAGGCAAGCAAGGAAGCATTAACTAATGCAAATGTCGTAAATGTCGCAATATTTGTCAGATTTGCAATTATCTCCAGTCTCTTAAAGAACACAAAAATCAATGATATCAGTGAAATAATAATTATTGCAAGCCAGGGAGTCTGGGTGCTTGAAGAAACTTCAGACAACTTCTCTGGAAATGCCTTCTCTTTTGCAAGGCCGTATGTTATCCTTGAAGCTGTGACCATGGAGCCCAAAACAGTGCTTAATGTTGATATCAATGCAATCACTGCAACTGCAAGAAATGCTATTCCTCCGAGAGAAATAGAAGCTACTTCAGCCAATGGTGCTTTGCTTAAGGATAATTTTTCATAGCCCAAAACAGATATGGCCGAGATAGAAGTTAAAATGTAAAAAACAGAGCTTATTACTATTGACCATATCAAGGCTTTTGGAATTGTTTTCTGCGGGTTTTTTGTTTCTTCCTCCAATTTAACTATTGACTCAAAACCCATGTATGCAAAGAATATAAGGGCTGTTGCCTGCAATATCCCCTGAATGCCAAAATCAAAACTTAATAAATCCACCTTGCCCCAGTATTTTATTCCAAAAATTATAATCATCAGCAAACCAACTATCTCAAGAAATGTTGCAACTATCATCACTTCTGTTGAGATTTTTATGCCCCTGAAATTAACCAATGAAAGGATTATTATCAGCAGAATAGCAGACAGCAATATGGGAGCTCCCAACAACGCATTAAGGTAATTCGAGAAACCTATTGAAACTGCTGCCACAGTGAATATCCCTGAGAATACAACAAATATCCCGAGAATCAAGGCAATTTTTCTGTTGAATGCATTTTTTGCATACTCATACTCTGATGAATCTGACTTAAAGACAGATGACAATTCAGCATAACTTAATCCAGTAAATGTAGCCATTATTGCTGCCAGTATAAAAGCAAGCCATAGAGAATTTCCAGAATAGCTTGAAGCTACACCAATCAAGGCATAAATACCAGCACCCATAATAATTCCGGTGCCAGAGCAAACAACCTCAAACAAATTAAGGGTTCTCTTTAATTTAGCCCTGATATGCTTTACATGCAGATGATGAATGCCCATTACAATTTTCAGGATTTTTTAATTTATAAGATTAATGGAAAATTTTATATTTTATATTTAATTTAATAAGCCCATGAAAAAGAAGGAGAATATATACAATGTCCCTAATCTGCTTACATTGACAAGAGTATTGATATTCTTTGTTATTGTCTATATGATTGTAAAGGACTATGAATTATGGGATATTATCATAGTTTTTGTAATTGGAATGCTCACTGACTTCTTTGACGGGCAGATTGCAAGATATTTCCATGTTGAGACTGAATTCGGGGCAAAATTTGACATGATTGCCGACAGAATATTGATGATAGGCACTGTTATTGCACTGATAATATCATTCAGCCTGAAAGGAATTTTAAGCGGATGGTATTCATTCCAGATAATTCTTGTGTTATCAAGGGAGATTATTTCAATGCCTATTGTATTATGGATCATTTTTTCAAGGAAATTTGTAATTCCAAAAGTCAAGTTCATAGGAAAACTAACAACTTTCATGCAGGCAATTGCATTTCCATTGATATTGCTCAACATAATTTATTCACATATACAATTTTCAATTTATTTTGCTGTGATTACCTCAATAATAGGAATAATGTCTGCCTTTACTTTCATCAAAGATATTAGAAGAGTTTGAAGGAATATTGCCCCGTCCGAAACCGGTGAGAAAGTTATCGGTTTAGAAACAAAAATTTAAAATCATTTTATTTGTTTACTTAACAATCTAAATGTTGGTATTATATATCCTTCCATATAGTAATGATTATCCAAAGAAATTTTATCAGGATCAACTAATTCTCTTCTAATGTTTCTATCTATACTTGCAGATATAGATTCTGCTTTTTGACTTAATCTTAAACCTTGATCATGAATACAGTCTACATTTTCAGGTACTTCAGCAATAATATCCCCCAAATCTCTAATATCAATAACCATACTTCCAAATAGCCCTCTGGCAGATACTGATTTTCCTTCAGATGCTTTTAACATAATATGATATGTTGTAGGTCTCACTTCTTGAACATAATGATTTTTTATTCCAAATGGAAGGACTAATCCTGAATCTTCATCTAATTCCAATAAACAATAGAAAGAAGGTCTACAATATCCATCATCTATAATGTCATTGTATTTAATAACACTATTTGGTACAATTCTTATATCTTCTAAAAAGATTTCTTTTCCATCATATTCGGATGGCCTTTCTAATATATCTTTTTTTGTTACCATAACTAATTAAGAATATTAAGAGTTTATAAATTTTTCGATTTTGTTACTACTTGTTAAAGATTAACTGCCCCGTCCGAACAATCAGAAAAAGTTCAATGCTCTTTTTAATATAAATGATTTTGAAGTTTAAAAAGATTATTGTAATTTGATAAAAGAAGGCTTATGTACCTTAAACACACCTGGATTTCACCTTTTTAGGCATTTACCGGGATTCCAGGTAAATTAGAAGTATTTATAAAGAACCATTTATAGATAAAATTATGAAAATTCATCTATCAAATAGTATTTGGATAGGGAATATAGACCCTTTCATAAGGTCATTTGATACAAGCAATGGGAAAGTTTTGGAAATAACATCACATAAAAAATGGATTTCAGCGCATCCTGTAGTTTTATGCATGATTTCTGCACTTGGGTTATTTATGAGAGAACATAATTTTAAGATTAGTTTTGAAAAAATGGAAGCCACATCAAAGCATTATTTTTATAGGATGGGATTATTTGATTTATTGAAGATTGATTCTCAAATGAAAAAAGTTATACCTCACGAATCTGCAGGCAGATTTATTCCTATTCAACAAATAAGAAATTCTGAGGATTTAGGGAATTTCATAAAAGATATGGTTCCTTTACTACATCTTGAATCTGAAAAAACAGAGCCAATAAAATATATAATGAGTGAATTGATAAGGAATGTTCTTGAGCATGCCATAGCTCCAAACGGAGCAATAGTATGTGCTCAATATTATAAAAAAAGCAATACTATCAGAATAGGAGTTGTTGACACAGGTGTGGGAATAAAGAATACATTACAAAAATATTATCATCCAAAAGATGATTTTGAGGCAATAATCCTTGCCCTAACTCCTGGAGTAACTGGAACAACAACAAAAATTGGGGGAGTAACTGAAATGAATGCTGGGGCAGGTCTTTTCTTTATAAAATCACTTGCTAAAACAAGTAGGGATTTTTTTATGATATACTCAGGAAAAGCAATGTATAAATTATTAAAAAATCCAAAGAACAAGCAGATTAAACTAATGGCCGACCCGCTTAAAGACCATTATTCTTCAGGAGACAAGCTCCCTTTTTGGAAAGGAACAGTTGTTGCAATAGATTTATGTTTGAATGATAATATAGATTTCAAAGAATTATTAACTGCTATTAAAAAGGTTTATGGAGAAGGCAAAAAAAATTTGATTAAAGAAAGGTATAAAAAACCAAGATTTATATGAGAGAAATAAAAATATATAAGTTTACAGGAAGCTTTGCAGAGAATAAAGATGTAGCAAGAAAAATAAGGGTTGAGATAATCCTTCCTGCTTTAGACAAAAAAGATAAAGTGATTCTTAATTTTAAAGATGTAGAATCTGCAACACAATCTTTTATACATGCGCTTATAAGCGATATAATTCATAAAAAAGGAGCAGAATCCTTAAACAATATTTATTTCAGAAATTGTAATGAAGTAATAAAAAAGATTATAGAAATAGTCACAGATTATATGCAGGATTCTTTTTAGATTTAGTTTTTGTTAGTACTAATTTTAAGCATTTAGAAGTAACTGTAAGTAAATTTTACTTGAACAATGTTATTTTGTTTAATCCTTTTCAGATATTAGTTAAAAATTATAATTAAGAATTTCAGCTTGAATTAGTTCTTTTACTTGCATCACAAACTGAAATGTATATCCATGGATGTCCTTCAACATAAGAGTATATTTGTCTTTTTTTAAATCTTTTAAATGATTCAAAAACTTCAGATATCCCTTCTTGTGTGAATATACCCACGGACATATTGAATGTCCCTTCATTACCATATTCTCTCATATCTATGGTAAATATTCCGTTACTTTCTTCTTCAAGTAAATATCCTTTATATAAAAGCTCATGCCATCACCCCTTCCGTCGTGGCTAATAAACCACGTCTAAAAGGGCACAGAACAAATTCAGATTGCCCCGTCCGAGGTATCTAAGAAAGTTCAATGCTCTTTTTTATGTATATGTTTTTGGAATATTTAAGTATTATTGTGATAAAATTCAAAATGAAGCATTAGGATTTCCCTCAAAATCCAAAAACTCTAAATTCCAAGCAAGTGCAAATCTGATAAGAGGAACATCACCATAAGGGTCATCTTTACTTGTTCCATAAAATTTTATAAAATAGGTATACTCTTTCTTTGTAAGATTTACAGATTCTTCAACAGAACTGCCTATGACTAATGAATTAATTAAAGTGTTGCATGCTCTTCTAAAAGGCAGTGCATTATTATCTTTTGAAGGATTGCTTTCTCTGGAAGGGTCACGAACAATCATAAAACTGGCTTTATATCCTATGTAAGATTTTGCACCTTCTTTAACTGCAGTTTTTCCAAGGTCTTCCAAAGAATCGCAGGCTAATGCATAAATTATTTTATCTTTTGCCAGATTTATATTTTTTTCATCCAAGATTATTTCATTTTCATGTCCTGCCACGCTCTTTTTATCACCATGCCCGTTCAAAAATATTAATTTTGGATTTTCTTTTTTCACAGAGTTTTCAAAATTAATCCTATTCACTTCATTGTTTTCAATACTTGTAAGATGAATATCCTTTGTTTCTTTTACTGATTTTATTATTGTTTTTGAGAAATCATATAAATATGAGGTCATAATATCCCAATTTGGTCTCGTTACAATAAATTTCTTAACCATTTATTACATCCCGCTGGATAATACCTGAAGCATTTTTATCTGGGCTTTTACAACATTCCTGCCAAATTCGTCTTCCTTTTCTATATGCTTTATTAATTCCCTAACTGTGATTTCTTGCCCTCCCAATGATATTTTTGAGTCTGGGTTTAATGTCTTAAATCTTTCCAATACAAGTTCTTTTTTTAAATTAAAATTTTCGCTCATAATATCCCCAACTCCTCAATCTTTTTTAATATTTTCTTTCCAAGCTCAGTATTTTCCGAAATTTCAGTATGTGCAACATTCCAAGAGTATGATTTTTTATCCACTATTGCAATTATCTGATACCTCTCTAACTCTGGAAGATTTGCATACACTTTTAAGAATTTTTCCTTGCTCATATTATCCTTAATTCCTCCAGCCTTTTTAAAATCTTTTCTGATTTCTTAGTATTATTAAAGACTTCCACATAGACAACATTCCATGTCAATGGCTCTTTATCAGAAACTATTATAGTCTCCTTTCTAAGAGCAAGTGGCAAGTTAGCATATATATTCAGAAACTTATCTTTTAAAGTCATCTTGTATTAGTTATCTTATGTTAATTTAAATGTTTTGGTTCAGGTCAGATTGTATCTTTATCTTTTGTTAAGATTAGCAATCTATTATTCATTAAATCACAAATTTGTTCAGCCATTTCTTTTAATCTTAATTTATATAAATCATTTAAGTGATTAAACATTTTTTTATAGTATAAACCACGTCTAAAAGGGCACAGAACAAATTCAGATTGCCCCGTCCGAGACCAGATAGAAAGTGCTCGGTTTAGAGATATAATGTTAATTAAATAAAATAATAATTTCTGATTGGATTTATTATCATTTCAACTCATAATTTTTGACAGCTCTTTCTAAATCTTCACTAGTTGGTTTTGTAAGACATCTTATTTCAATCGAATCTTCAGGAATCCCTAATAATCTACAAGCTTCAATCTTTTCTATAGGATTTATTCTTCCATCTTTATTCACATCTGCTAAACCATTACGACCAAAAATTTTATCTGTAAGTTCATTATATCTATTAGTTTGAATCATATATTCTTGATTCATCTGTCTCCTATGTTTTATTTCCTTTACACTATTTATAGGATTGAAATTTTTTGAACCGCCAATAAGAATAGTTGAACCATATAAAACTACAGCCATATATAAGAACCCTCCACCAACAAGACCATATAATGTATGAAATCCTCCCTTCAAGAAGTTTTCTGTATTAAGTTTTTTATTCTTACTTACAAAATCAAAAAAACTTCCAATTGGTAAATATTTTAAAAACTTCATTTTAATCCAAAATTTGGATAGATTGAGTATTTTATAAATATTTCTATTGTTACCATTATATAAAGATGTAGTGCCCCGTCCGAACAATCAGAAAAAGTTCAATGCTCTTTTGAATACGTATGATTTTGAAGTTTTTAGATGTTATTAATCAATTCTTTTGGAATCTCAAATTTATATTTGGAATAGACTATTTCTTCGCATTCATTTATTGCTTTTTTGCATATCTTATCCATATAATCATATTGGCTTTCTATTTCCCTGCTTTTCACAGAAGAGTCATATCTTGCATTCTCTCTTTTATCAACATCTGATTTCTCATCTTTTTCTTTGTAAACTGTGATTCTGTCTATGAACTCATCATCGTAGTCAATAAGATTTTTATCTTTGATATATCTAAGAAATTCTGCTGTGCATCTTTGGCTCCTGCTTTCAACTCCAAACTTTGATAAGATAGCAAGAGCACAGTAGTAAAGAGTATAAAACCACTCTTCAGGAATCTTGTAATCAAAACCTTTTATTTTGTATAATCCACAAAGTTCCAGATTAATCTTTGCCTTGTTCACATACTCTTCTGCTTTTTTATTGTCTGGCTTGACTATAAGAAGACCTTTATGCTTTCTGTCTTTCTTCTCGTCTTTTATTGCACTTTTAAAGCATTCTTTTAATTTCATTTTATAATTAAACTTTTTATGAATTTAATAAACCTTTCCTGTCCAAACAAGATTATCCCTTTTTTTACTGCATCAATAAAGGCCTTATTTTTCCTCAATTCTTCTTTAAATTCCTTTTCAGTCATGTTGATTGCGTGAATTTTTTTTAATTGTGTCTTTTGTATTTTATTTATTAATTTTTCAACTTCAGAGAATTTGCTTGTTATTCCTATAATATCTATATCATTGGCTTCTTTAGGTGAATAAATTATGCTTCCATAAATTATTAGGAAATCAACTTTGTTCTCAAGCTCCTTAAAATTATTTATCCATCTTTGGTTTTTAATTGCTTCTTCTGTTAATATTAATACAAGGATTTTTTCCAAGATGGGATTATCCCAGTTTAAAGTTATTTTATTTATGCTTGTCTTTCCTGTTCCTACCTTGGATAATAAAATTAGATTTTCTTTTTCAAGCCTTTTTAGAATTTTCCAAGTTCCAACTCTGCTGAGCCCTGCTTTCTTTGACAATGAAGTTATAGTACAATCTATAGAAAACTCTTTCAACAAGATTTCTAGTATTTTTTTATTTGTTTCCATTTTGTTAATAGTTGTTAACTTATAGTTAATAGTTATATTTAAAGGTTTTGGTTTGCTCGAGATTAGTAGTAATTAGAAGTAATTTATAAGTAAAATTTAAGCACTATCTGGGCATTAGAATTGAGGATTATTGCCCCGTCCGAGATTCGAACTCGGGTCTCGGCCTTTCTTCTTTCTTTTGATTAAACTTTTCAAAAGTTTAACGAAAGGGCCGCATCTTAGACCGGGCTGGACTAACGGGGCTCTAAGACTAAGGCTTGAATTTTTATTTATAATAGTTTCTATTATCATTCTGATATACTCGCAGATATTTATAAATTTCAAAATCTCCTTAAATTTATGAATAAAGCAATAATTCTTTTAATTATCTTATTAATATTCATTACAGGATGCACTCAACCAGAAACAATCAATGAAGAACCTGAAGATGTTCAAGAAGAAAATACTTTACCTGAAGATATTGAAAAAGATGAGCAAAAACCTTCCTGGGAATATAAAAGATTATCTATAGGAGGAAAATATGCTGATGCAGAGATAGTTGACTTTGGAGATAAGTACAGAATGTATTATTCAGAAGAGCCAGAAGTCCAAGATTTTAAAGGAAGAGTTTACTCTTCAATTTCCGCAGATGGAGTTATATGGACACAAGAGCAAGGAACAAGAAAAGAATGGGCAACTTTCCCTTCAGTCATAAAAACCGAGGATAATAAATACAGAATGTATTTCCAGAATTCCGGTGCAATAAAAAGTGCTACCTCAACTGATGGATTAACATGGAATGATGAGCAGGGCATAAGGATAATAAACACAGAAAATAATGCTGGATTGAACCTTGAGAATGTGGCTGCTCCAACTGTGATAAAAATTGATAATTCATACTTGATGGTTTACAGAGGCAACATAAATAACAGATACAGCAATGAAGTTCCAAATAACAATATTCAGATTTTATTATGGGCAACCTCAAATGATGGTATTAACTTTGAGAAAAAAGGCATAGCGTTAGACAGCAGAAATGAAGAATTTCAAGGATTATTGGACGGGTCTGAACTTGTAGAATGGGATGATGAGATTAGACTTTATTTCTGGAGTTATAAAGGAGTTTATCATGTAACATACAAAGATGGAAAATTCTCTCAAGATGCTGTGCTTGATTATACAACCTCAACTAATGATTATATGAGATTTCCAGAAAATCCTCCCGGGGATCCAACCTTGATTAAAATTAATGACAAGTGGTTCATGTATTACGGACAGCATGAAAAAGGAATATATTATGCAATTCTAGAAGCATAGTCGTTAGTTTTATAAAGAATATTCCAAATCTGTTTATGTCCCCGTTTAGCTCAACGGTAGAGCACACATATGAAAATATGGCTTAAACGGCTGTAGATGAATGTCACTGTTTGACCTTAAGTTTTAGAAACCAGGGATGAAAAGCAGACAGCTGAACCCGTGAGGTTGCTGGTTCGAGTCCGGCAGCGGGGATACATTTTAAAAATAAAAAATAAAAGAATCAGTCAAAATCATCGTAATCCGGCTCTTCAAATTCCTCTTCATCTGATTCCTCTGAAAAGTCATCTTCAAAAGGCTCTTTCATGCAATCACCTCTCTAAAACCAGTAGTATAGGATATTTATATAGTTTATTATTTACATTAGCCTATCTAAGAAAGTTTTTTATATAAGTTAAACAATATTTCATTCATGAAAAAGAGGTTTATTTTGCTGTTTATATTTGCCTTGATTTTTATATCATTCATATCCTTAGCTAGCGCAAATATTGTTTTCAACAATGACTTTGCAACATACAACATAGGAGATGTTGTAAATGTGGATGGATATGTAGAATCAACAACTGATGTGAGAGATGTATTCAGGTTATATCTGGAGTGCGGGAATTCCATACAGGTATTTGCAAGAACAATTGACTTGGATGCAAACAAGAGATATTTCTTCAGCCAGGATGTGACTCTGCCTTTTGGAAGCAAGGGGCAATGCAACTTCAAGGCAACATTCAATGGTGAAACACAATTATCAGAAAAATTTGAAATCAGCGATGGATTAAAGGGGAATATATTTGTCAATAAAAAAAGCTTCAAGCTTGGAGAGGTTTTAAGCATTGAGGGAGATATATCATATTTAGACAATGACAAATTTAATGGCATTGGGATATTTTCATTGGTAAGAGAAGAGAATAGTTATCTTGTTGATACTCTGAATGTAATTGACGGAAGCTTCCTATACAGTACAAACCTTGAGAATCTGCCTCCGACAACATATGAATTAATTCTTGAGGCTTATGATTCATTTGGGAACACAAAGAAATTTAATTTGGGAACAATAGAGGTTAGTGATAAATTATCTGTCAATTCATACTTGGACAAGAAAGATTACCTGCCTGGAGAAAATCTGGACATTAACCTAAAAATCAATGAGGCTTCAAGAGAATACAGGGTAAATTTCAATTTTGAGAATGAGATAACTGAGCAACCATTTGAAGGCACGGAATTCAATTATCTGATAAAAACAAAGAATAATATTAAATCAGGACAGCATACATTAAACATTAAAGTAACTGATGAATATGGAAATTATTATAATGGGATACTAGAACTTAACATTATCCCGGTTGCTACAAGGTTGGATGTTAGCGTGGATAGCACAGATTATCTGCCTGAGAATAAAGTCAATATATTTTCTGCAATATACGACCAAGCAGATGACTTGTATGAAGATGCAACAATCAACATCAAGGTTCTTGACACAAAGAAAAATGAAAAAGTAAGTTCTGATATCAATTCAGGAAGCTCCTATGAGCTTGATTTGGAGAAATATATTACACCTGGAAGCTATACTATAATAGCCCAAAGCACTAATTTCAGGAAAGAGCTATTGTTCAATGTAAAGGAGCTTGAGGCTATAGAAACTTATTATGAAGGAAACAGGCTAAAGGTAATCAACACAGGCAATATTGAAATCAGCGACACATTCTTGGTTTATCTTGATGGCATTGCTGTAACTAATTTCAACTTGAGATTAAAACCATCTGAAATCCAGACTTATGACTTAAGGACATTCATAAAAGAGAACAAGGTTTATGAATTAAAGATAAATTTCAAGGGAACTGACTATGAAGTCGGACAGGTGCTTATCGAGGATGACAGGTCTTTCGGCACAAAAGTAACAGGAGCTGTCGTCGGCGGCAGCGGAAGTGACACAGTATTCTACATAATTATACTGCTAATAATCATAATATTACTATTACTAATATTTTACAGGCCGGGAAGGAGAAGATTAGAATTCGAGAAGCAGCAAGGCTACAGCGAGGGGCAGGAGAAATTAAGAAAGATAAGAGAGGAAAAATTAATCAAAAAAGGCGGAAAAAAAGAGATAAACAAGGAGGAAGCCAAAGACTTCAGGGAATCCATGCTCAAGAGAATGAGGGAATGAATATAACATCCTTCTCTTCTTCAATTTCTTTTATGCTATGAAAATACTTTTTCATTAATTTTCTGAATTGATTAATTTTCTTTGATCTTTTAAGGAAAGTGATGCAGATATTGTTATTTTTAGAAACCCTTATTATTTCATTTAATGCTTTTTCCATGTTATTAAAATTATGAAAGGATGTTACTGAAACAACTGTGTTGAATGATTTATCCTTAAAAGGAAGTTTTTCTGCATTCGCATAAATCAGATTCTTGGATCCTTTTTTTAGCATTTCTCTGCAGTTATCTATCCCTATTGACTTAACTTTGAAGAAATTCGTTGATATTCCAGTGCCACAGCCCACATCAAGCAAAGGAGGAATTATCCTGATATTTTCCCTTATTATTTTTAATTTCTTAATCTGCTCTTCTTTGTATAATTCGTTGTAACCCTTTGAAATGTGTTTGTACATATTCTGGATTAAACCTATATGTTAAAACATATAAAGGTTCTCCATTATGGTCTTCTCTTATTAAAAAATATAAATTAGGATAACCTGAATAATTTACTTTTTTCTGCTTTATATCTATCTTAAAACCCTGAAAATTTAAATTTGAGAATCTGCTTAAATCTTCAAAAGTATGATAAGCAAAATTCATGCCCTTATTAAAATAATTCTCTGAAGCCATCAAGTTAGAGAATGCCAATACCAATGCTACAAGCGTTGATTTCAGTTTCATAGCAATTTTTAAATAAAGAAGAATTATAAAATTATTGTATGGTTTTAGGCAAGGAAGAAATATTAAATGAAATAAAAAGAGGCAACCTTAAAATAGAGCCTTTTAGTTCTAACAATATAAAAGGAAGTTCTATTGATTTAACCCTGGATGATAAATTCAGAATTTTTTATGGGGATGTTGATGGAGAGGATTACAGAAAATACAGCAGATTAATAACCAAGAACAAAATTGTTTTAGAGCCTGGAGATTTTATTTTGGGGATTACAAAAGAAAAAATAACTTTAAAGAATTTATGCGGATGGCTTCAGGGAAGAAGCACTTACGCAAGGATAGGCTTAGGAATTCATGTCACTGCTAATTTTATACATCCAGGAGTCAGTAATAAACAAGTCCTTGAAATTAAAAATTTGAATAATTACAAAATCAGGATTAAAGCTGGAATGAAAATATGCCAGTTGATTTTGGATAGAGTTGAAGGAAAATATGTTCTTGAAAGCAAGTTCAAAAAACAGATTAAGTTATAATTAATTTTATATAGTCTCTTTGCATTCTTATTATATGGAATTCAACAAATATGAAGGAATAGGCAAATCCGGAGAAAAAATAAAAGTTACCATAGCTTCTGGTCCAGTTATAATAGAAAAAGGTAAAGTATTAGCAGATAAACATGGTAATGATAAATTCTGGAAATTTCCTGGAGGAAGGCAATTAGACGATAATAATTTTTTAGAAAATGCCAAAAGAGAAGTCAAGGAAGAACTAGGCATTGATGTAACATTAGAGAAAAAACCTTGCATTATGGCTTTTGAAAGAGATAAAGATAACATCAAGGAATATGTGATATTAATCCATTATTTAGCGAAAAGAAAAGGAGAAATAAAAATGGGAAGGGATGTCAGAGAATATAGGTGGTTGAATATTAAAAAATTACCTGAAGACTGTGCTCCAAATATTAAACCAGTTCTAAATTATTTTAATAAGAGATTGTAATTTATTTTTATCTCACAAGCCTGGCAAATTTCTTTTGAGCTTGGCTCTTTGCAGATTTTACTTTTCAACCTCCCTCTTCAGCTTGTCAAACAATTCCTTTGTTCTTTCAAACAGCCTGTTAAATTCCTTATCCTCCATTTCAGTTGAAGTGGAATATTGCATTCTTTCCCTTATATCCAATATCTTATCGCTATGCTCCAAATCCTCATCAACAGATTTGTCAAATATCTCTTCCAAGTCTTCCTTGCTGATACTTCTTATTTTTCCTTTTTCTATTAAATCCTCTATGAATGCAAGAGTGCATTTCTGGTTTCTTGATTCATAACCATGCCTGGCAGTCAAAGCCAATAAACAATGATACAGTGTATAAAATGCAGCAGATGCAGACCAGTCTGAAAAACCGCCCTTCCTGAAATAAATCATTGAATTTAGATTATGCTCTGCTTTTATTAGATGATTATTTATTCTCTCCCTGTCTATTTTTATTTTTCTTAGACCTTGATGTCTTTCTTTTCCTATTTCACCTTCTTTAAAGCATTTTTCCAGTTTATTTTTTATTGACATCTTCAAGAACCTCCACCATATATTTATTTCCCCACAACAAAATGCCTTTTCTTAGGGCTTCTATTACTATTTTATCTTTTTTCTTTATATTTTCGATTAAATCTTTTCTTGTCTGTAATACAGCGTGTATTTTTACTGGGATTATGTGCCTTAAGTGCCCTAATTTCTCATTGAAATTTCTGTAATCAGAAGTTTTATCTAGGATAAACAGCATATCCATGTCATTTGGATCTTTCTTATGCAAATAGCTTCCAAACACAATAGATATCTTGCTGACTTCCTTTAATGGCTCTAATTCCCTTTTTCTGTTTTCCATCTTGTCATTTAATTTTTCTGAATATGCCAGACTAAGAAAATCCTTAGATTTATCATTGAAATTTATGTTGTATGATTTCAGATTCCCTATGTCCTGATGGATGACTATATTCTGTTCTTCAAGATTATTAAGAATCCACTGAGAACCGCTTACAGCTAGGTCACATTCCCTTGCTATATTGTTGATATAGTTCTCGCTGTAAGAGCCTGTTGCCAGAAACTTCAATACCTTGCCTTGTTTTTCTGTTATCATCTTACTGTATAATCATTCAGTATTACTGTATAATCATTCAGTAGAATATATAAAGGTTTCTATTTTATTTTACTTTTTATCTCACAAGCCTGGCAAATCTCTTTTGAGCTTGGCTCTTTGCATAATTTACAATAATTTATCTCATTATAATTTTTGTATCTCTCTTTTAATATTGGCAATATTTCAAGAAATGAATTTATTATAGAATGCTTTGTCCCTGGATATTTTTCCTCAAACTTGTTTATAAATTCCCTCACGTTTATCCTATAAGATTCTGTGTTATAGGGACATTCGCAGAATTTTATCTTGAAATTCTTAAGATAAGCATAAGTTGTAACTTCTTTTTCTGTAATCAAGTAAAAAGGCTTTATCCTTCTTATGAATTTCTTGTCATCCTTTATTCCAGTTATAGGCCCGAGCCTTGCTGAAACTTCCGGATTATTCCTGAACTGGTTCATCAGAATTGTCTGGACCTCATCATCAAGATTATGGCCTGTTGCTACCTTGTCAAAATTCAACTTCCTTGAATATTTATTGATCAAATGTCTCCTGAAAACTCCGCAGATAGAGCATGGCTTCATCTTTAATTTTTTTATTAAATTATCCAATGGGTAACCAATTTCATCTTTATAGGAAATTATATTCAACTTGACTCCTAACTCCTTGCAGAAATCCTTGGCATCTTTTATTGTCCTGTCCCTGTAACCTTTTATGCCTTCATCAATCAATAATGCCTCTATGCTGAATCTTTTTTTACTTTTTAGCTTGTTTAACAAGTACAATAAAGACAAAGAGTCTTTTCCTCCGCTAATTGCCACGCCAATCTTTTCATTTGGCTCTATTAACTTGAACTGGGAGATTGTCCTGTTAAATTTCCTTTCAAAATATTTAAAGAAGCATGACTTGCATAATCCTTTAGTATTGTTTGGAGGGAATATTACAGGATTGAGCTGGCATCTACTGCACATCTATCCACCCGATATAACACTCAAGAACTTTACTTCATCATTATCTTTCAGCTTTTCATTCCTTGGAGTTAACTGGTTATTTTTTACTATTATTACTTCTTCTTTGTTGATATTCAAATTTTTTATAAGGCCATCTATGTCTTTTGCCTTTACATTCATCTTTTTATTCTGCCTTTCTATAAAGACTTTAACCATTTTTCAACTTCTTCCTTATTGGTATCTTCAAAGATAATGTAACCATTCCTATTTATTATTATTCTCGGCTTTATTATTATTATATTATCCTTTTTTAAGATTGTCCTATACTTTTTAGAGAGAATATTTAAATCTAACTTCTTGTGAAGATTAATTGAATAATTATTTCTGCATAGCTTGATTATCTGAATCTCTTTCTTCCTCAAAGGCTTTAATTTTATTTTATCAAAAGTATTGTTCCATATGTTAAACCTGATTAGATCTTTCTCATGAGGTTGATTAAGCAAAATTTTTATTGCCTGCGTTACTGCTATTGATGCTGTCATGAATGATGTAGTGTTTAATATCCCATGCTCATCGCAGGAATCTAAAGAAATATTTTTATGATACAAATCTGACAAAGAATTATTTACAACATAAACCAACCCTATTGTTTTCAATGCTGCTGTATGAATCCATGGAATTTTTTTATAGCAGTAAGAGTCTATCAAGAATCTTGTTTCTAAATTATCTGTGCAATCTATAACCAAATCTGAATCAAGAATATTTATGTTTAATGAGTTTAATCTTTCATTTAAGATTTTTATTTTTATATCCTTGTTTGTTTTCTTAAGATATTTTGCTAAAGTTTTTGTCTTGTATTTCCCTATGTCTTTTCTTGAATAAATCTGAGAGGATAAATTTTCAATTGAAACCCTGTCAAAATCTATAAGATTGAGATTAACTCCGTTTTTAGCAAGCAATAATGCCATAAAACTCCCTAAAGAACCAAGACCAACTATTGTGACTGTCTTCTTCTTTAATTCATCAATATTTATTATTCTTCTGACTCTTTGGTATTGCATTTTAAATAAAAATAATATTATTTACTCTCAATTCCTTTTTTTATTTTATTAAAGCATTCTTATTTTCCATTTTTTATCAATAATATTTAAATTTGTCTTTTTAACAGTTGTATAATAATCTAATTTTCCCTTATTTTTAAGCATTCTGTAAATTTTAGAACTGTCTGTTAAATAACCAACTATTTTCATTATCTTAATATTATTATATTTAATAGCATAATCAACTAGTTTTTCCTTATTATATCCTTTTAATTCTGGAAGAATCTTGCTCAAACCCCCAAGATATTCTGGATAATCCAAAGCATCTATTATTGTTCTTTCTTTGTCAGAATAGGGATATTTGTATTTTTTAAGAATGCCAAACAATTTATCTTTTCTAACTTTAAAATATTTGAATTTATAATGCAATATGTTCCTATCTGTAGAATATTTTATGTTAAATACAAATAGTTTATTTGGGATTTGTTCTGTAAATCCATGCAGATTAAATGCATTATACAACCCAATGTAGTAATCATTTGACTCAAGAAAGAGTTCATTGAGTTCAAGTTCATTTACTCCTACTTCTTTATTTAGTGAACTCATTGGAATTACGATGTAATGCTCTCTTTTAATATGGACTAATCTTTTTTTTAATAACATTGATTTGATGAGATATTTAGGATTTTCTGATATTTTATATTTGGAGATAAGGTTAAGCAAATCTTTTCTCAATATTATTTTGTAACTTTTGTATTCCAAAATACTAAGAAGTTTTTCTTGATTTGGTGTTAAACCATGTGTTTTTTCCATTTCAGATAAGTCCTAATATGCTACCTTATCTAAAACAAAAACAATATATAAACTTTACTGTTTTGTATATAATTGTAATAAAATGCCCCGCTTCATATTTCAAATAAATTTTACTTAATGTCGCGGTTGAATTTCATGGCTATTATTGACAATAGCACTATTAATGGGTATGTAGCCTTAGTTGTTCACTAAGACAAAAGAATAAAGAAAAAATAATTTAAAATAAATAAAGAAAAAGAATTTATAAATTTAACAATGGCTCAAACTCTGACCATGGCTGAGAACCGCTCAATAATTGCCCATTAACAAAGAATGCCGGGGTTCCTGAAACACCATAACTCTGACCATCTTCCATATCCTTGTTTATCTTATCCTGATATTTCTTTGAATCAAGACATGAATTAAATTTGGTTGTATCTAACTTCAAGTCAGATGCATACTTCTTCAAATCATTTATTGTCAATGCATTCTGGTTATTGAATAATAAGTCGTGATACTCCCAGAACTTGCCCTGCTCATTTGCACATTCAGAAGCTAATGCAGAAGGCATAGCATTTTCATGGAAGCTTAATGGAAAATGCCTGAATACAAATTTTATTTTTCCCTGTTTAGCCAATTCCTCTAATTTAGGAACAGCTGCCTCATAATCTGAGCCGAATCTTGCTTTTCCTGCAACATCATCAAAAGCCAATCCGCAAAATGGGCATTGAAAATCTGCAAATTCTACAACAACATTCTCTGCATCTTCAGGACCTAGAAAAACACTATCAGCAGCAGAAACCTCCACAACACCTGCTGAACCTTGAGAGCTATCAGTTACAATTGCTCCTGTCAAGTCTATTGCTCCTGGAAACAATAATTTGCCATCAGATGAGATATAAACTTCTGAGATTTGTCCGCCTACATTTAAAGTAGCTTTTATCAAATCATTGCTTAATTTTTCTGAGCTAACTAATGTTGCTTCTACCCCTTGTTCTGCCAAAATGTTATCATTCAAGTAACTAACCACATTTCCTGTTATCTTATTTGCAGAGCCACTAAAACTAAACACATTAAATATTGCCAATATGAACAAAACAGCAAAAACTATTGTTGTTATCTGCCATAGATTTATTTTTACTTTGTCTTCTTCCATAATAAACCCCCTAAACTAAAAATAAGAAAAATCCTATGTTTAAAAATGTTTGTATAAAAAAGAAAAAGGTGTCTATTTGCCAGATACACACCATAAACCAGTCAATACGAATGCTGCTGTCCACCAGCTGATTCCCCAATTAAACAAACCCAAATCAACCAATAGATATAAAACACCTGCAATCAATGTAATCCATCCAAGCCATCCTGGACAATTTTTTGCCATTATTGAAGCACCTCCTTTTAGAAATTAGATAGTTTAATTAATATAAAAGCTTTCCTTTTTCAGTAAAATGGAATTCAAGAAATCATTTTTAGAGAGATACAGCAAATTAACTGATATCAATGAATTCAAGAAGTATTGCTCAAGAGAATTCAGGAAATCAATAAGAATTAACACATTAAAGATTTCTGTGAAAGACTTTTTGAAGAGGATTAATTTGGAATTAGAAAAGATAAAATGGTGTGATGAAGGTTTTTTTGTCAATGACAGAATTACTCTGGGAAATATGAATGAGCATTTCCTTGGTTATTTTTATGTTCAGGAAGCTACTTCTATGTTACCCTCTTTAGCTCTTGATATTAAAAAAAAAATTCTTGACATGTGCGCTGCTCCTGGCTCAAAAACAGGGCAAATTGCTGCAATGATGAAAAATAAAGGCTTAATCATAGCTAATGACAAGGATTACATAAGACTGAAAGCTTTAACTTTGAACTTGCAGAGGTTAGGAGTGATAAACACAGTTGTTACAAACATGAAAGGTTATTTCATAAAGGAAAAATTTGACTCTATATTATTGGATGCTCCCTGCTCTGGAACCGGAACCATAAGAAAATCACCCGGAACCTTGCAGATATATAATACAAACATGATAAGAAAATTATCTGCTGAGCAGAAAGGATTGATTAACAATGCATTTAATATTTTAAATGATAATGGAAGTTTAGTTTATTCTACATGCAGCCTTGAGCCGGAAGAGAATGAGGAAGTTGTAAATTTTTTATTGAACAGATATGATAATGCTAAGGTTGAAAGAATAAAATTCAAAGGTTTAAAGACAAGCGATTCTGTTTTAGAATTTGAAGGCAAGAGGTACAATGATGAAATAAAAGAATGCATCAGGATATGGCCACAGGATAATGATACTGATGGTTTCTTTGTTGCAAAGATAAGAAAGATTGGATAAGTTTTTATATTTTCTCATTAAAAAATATTTTTATGAATGAATTAGAAGAAAAATTAACAAAGCAAATAACACCCCGTCAATTAACTCTAAGTGATTTGGGAATAAATTATAAGAAACCAACAAAAGAAGAAACACAAGAAAGTACACATGGTTCAAGTAGATATGGTTGGATAAATCAATTAGATTTATTTTATTTTCAAGAAATATTATCTTTGAATTAAGTGGGCTCGCGGGGATTTGAACCCCGGACCTCTGGTTTTCCTAGATATGTACCAGAGTAAGCCATATAAGACTTGCACAGCTTTTTGCTTCAGTGCTCTAGCCAGGCTAAGCTACGAGCCCTCAATGGAAATCTAGAAAACAAGCATATTTAAAGATTATGTAAATTAGACTCTTTTGTATTTTCCATCTGGATTTTTTTCAAAGGTAATAGCTCTTGAATCTCTATAATGCGGGCATATTATCAAAGGACTTAATACATACCCCTTTGCATCAACAACATTTCTACCTTTATCATTACCATCCCACTCTTTCCTTTTATTTGCCTTCAATTCTTCAAGCTCTTCTGAAGTAAGAGTATCTTGATTTAATTTCTCTGTTAAAGATCTACAACGATAACAAGAATTGGCATTATGAATCATAATTTTAACTTTAATCATAAAAAGGTTTATAAATGCTTCTTAATATTTTCATTATTGGAGATTATGAAAATGGCTGAGGTCACAAAAGAATTGCAGGATAAGGCTTATGAAGCTATCGAGCTTGCCAAGAAAACAGGAAAAATAAAGAAAGGAACCAATGAGGTTACCAAGGCAGTTGAAAGGGGGAATGCAAAACTTGTTGTTGTTGCCAACAATGTAAACCCAAAGGAAGTTATAATGCACATTGAACCTTTGTGCAAAGAAAAAGATATTCCTTACATCACTGTAGACAGCAAAGAAGAATTAGGGGCGGTTTCAGGATTGCCTGTCGGAACATCTTCAGTCGCTATTATCAAAGAAGGGGATTCTTCCAATATTATCAAGGAGATTAGGGTTAAGATAACAAAGTAGAATGGCAGAGAAAAAAGGCAAGGAAAGGAAACAGGAAAAGAAAGAAAAAAGAAGAGAGAGAAGAGGGATAGTTCAAACACAAGAAAAAATCAAATTCACGCAAGAGACCGGGGGATTATTTTCTGCTGCTTATCCTGCAACCGTTGAAGAAATAATAGGAAGAACAGGGACAAGAGGAGAAGCAACGCAAGTGAGATGCAAGGTATTGGATGGAAGAGATGAAGGAAAGATTTTAAGAAGAAATGTAAAAGGCCCTGTGAGAATGGGGGATATTTTAATGCTTAGGGAAACTGAAATAGAAGCAAGGAAATTAACACAGGCTAGAAAATGAGCAACTGTTCATTCTGCGGAAAGAGCATTGAAAAAGGAACTGGAAAGATGTTTGTATTTAACAGTGGAAAAATCAGTTGGTTCTGTTCTAAAAAATGCGAGAAGAACATGTTAAAACTAAAAAGGAAACCGCATAAGATTAAATGGACAAAAGAATACAGAAGAATTTCTAAAAAATGATTGAAAGAACATTAGTGCTAATCAAACCAGATGGAGTTGAAAGAGGATTAGTCGGAGAGATAATTTCCAGGTTTGAGAAAAGAGGATTAAAAATCATTGGAATAAAAATGGTGAGAGTCAACAAAGAATTGGCTATGAAGCATTACACAGAAGACATCTCAAAAAGAAGAGGAGAAATTGTAAGAAAAAGGCTGATGGGATTCATTGTCAATAATCATGTAATTGCCATTTGTTTAGAAGGAATAGATGCAGTTGAAAATGTGAGAAGAATGGTTGGAGAAACAGAGCCGAGAGCTGCACTGCCGGGAACAATAAGAGGAGATTATGCACACATAAGCTATAATTATGCTGATAATAAAGGGATTGCAATTCCTAACTTGGTTCATGCTTCTGGAAGCAAGGAAGAAGCTGAAAAAGAAATTTCATTGTGGTTTTCACAGGAAGAATTATTCAGCTATGAAAGTGTACATGACAAGCATGTGATTTAGTTCCTTAAATAATTATCAAAATTTCCTAAAAATATCAAATAATTTAAATCTCCAGTATATTTTCCATTAACTATCTTTGATTTAACATGTTCTGTTAAAATACTCATTAAAACGCTTATTGTCATATATCCAACCCTTTCATCTAACTTTTCTGTCATTTACATATCCTCTGGCATTCCCCTCGGGGGCATTCCAGGACTTGGACCTCTATCAGTGCCAGATGCAATAACATCATCTATCCTCAAGATTAATTCTGCAACCTCTGTAGCTGATTTCACTGCCTGAGTTTTAATTTTTAATGGCTCTATAATCCCTTCCTTGAATGCATCTATTGGCTTTCCAGTAAAGACATCTATGCCAATATTTTTCTCTTTCTCATGCCTTGATCTCAATTCAGCTAATATATCTATTGGGTCTAGACCGGCATTCTCTGCAAGTGTTCTTGGAATTATTTCTATTGCATTAGCAAATGCCAATGCTGCCAACTGCTCCCTTCCCAACAAGGTATTTGCATATTTCCTCAATTCCTTGGCTAATTCCATCTCTGCTGCACCTGCTCCCGGAACTATCTTGTTATATTTAACTGAAGCTGACAAAACTCCAAGAGAATCTTTCACAGCCCTTTCTATCTCATCAACAACATGAGATGTACCACCCCTAATCAATAATGTTACTGATTTTGCTGATTTGCATTCCCTGATATAAGTCATCTCCTCATCCCCAACTTTCTTTGCTTCCACTATTCCTGCATTGCCTAATTCCTTTGAGGTTAAGTCATTAATATTGTTAACAACAATGGAATTTGTTGCCTTGGCTATTTTTTCCATGTCTGACTGCTTAACTCTTCTCATAGCATAAATCCCTGCCTTGGCAAGATAATGCTGAGCAAGATCATCAATGCCTTTCTGGCATATAACAACATTTGCTCCTGAATCAATGACTTTTTTTGCCAATGTCTTGATTATCTTTTCTTCCTGCTCAAGAAAAGCCTGAATCTGGTCAGGAGAATTTATCTGGATTTTTGCATCTATTTCAGTTGATTTAATTTCAAGAGCTGCATTCAATAAAGCTATTTTTGCATTCTCTACTTTTTTTGGCATTCCAGGATGGACTCTTTCCTTGTCAATGAGAATTCCCTTTATCAATTCTGAGTTTTCAACGCTTTCACCTGTCTTTTTCTCTATCTTGATATCATCCAAAGAAACTTCATTGCCCTCTTTTACCTGCAAAACTGCTTCTACTGTCAATTCTGCTAATTTTTCCTTTGCTATCTCTGCCCCTTTTCCCGTCATTGCTGTCAATGCAATATTCTTGTATGTATTTGAATCATGGATATCTTCTGCAATATGCTCATTTAATATTTCCAGTGCTTTTTCAGAAGCTTTCCTGTAACCTTTTATTATAACAGTCGGATGTATATTATCATCCAATAATGTTTCTGCATTCTTCAATAATTCGCCTGTCAGAATTGCAACTGTTGTAGTGCCATCACCAACCTCATTATCCTGGGTTTTTGCAACCTCAACAATCATCTTTGCTGCTGGATGCTCAACTTTAATTTCATCCAGGATGGTTGCGCCATCATTTGTGACTATTATATCCCCTAAAGAAGAAACAAGCATCTTGTCCATTCCTTTTGGGCCCAATGTTGTCCTGATTGTCTCTGCAACAGCCTTGGCTGCCATAATATTATTTCTCTGGGCATCCCTGCCTATTGTCCTTCTTGAGTCTTCCGGTAAAATAAATATCGGCTGAACTTGGTTTGTCATTTTACCTTACCTCCAACCTCGTTTTATGTTTATCTATCTTTTCTGTACTATACTTAGATCGCAAAAGATTTAATAATTTTCCGAATGTCTCTCCATATACTACATTTACCCTTTTACCAATAGGGTTATTTCCCTTCATCTTAATTCTTTCTCCACTTGCTATTTTTGAATAAAAAGATTCCCTTGTTTTATCATATTCACTTGAATCAAATAAAAGAGACTCTCCATCCCGTGTTATTCTTCCCAAAGGAAATCTTTTGTGATGTTCATCATACCCATTTGGATTAAAATAAAAATGCAAGGAGTTTTCTGATTCGTCTACCCTAACACCGCGTATTTCTTCACGAACTCTTTCTGTTATATCTGCAATTTCCATGATAGAATTCGTTAAAATTTCATATTTAAACCTTTCTATTATTTACTTAAGAGTAGTTTGTATCAAGTTTAGATAAAAATAATTATTTAGAATCAGTATACTTCTTAACTAATTTAGTTAATATTTCCCGTCAAAATCCTCAAACTCCTCTTCAGAGTGTTTCTCCTTTTTGTCATATCTTCCTGCTTTTTTCCAGCCCTGAACCCATCCCTGCATTTCAGGCTCTAATTCGTCATCCATTTCATACTCTTCATCTTCTCTAATTTCTTCATCTACAAAATGGTCTTCATCTCTCATGCTACACCCCCAAAGAATGATTTGTTTACTTTTATATTTAAATCTGTGTTGTATTAATTACCACAACATTTATATAATTTTAAGAAATACACTTTTATATGAATGAAAATTTTTTATTAGACCTTGGATTTAGCAGGAATGAATCCAGAGTATATCTTGTTTTGTTAAAGAATGGATTAAGCAACCCGACAGAGATTTCCTCAAACACATCAATACACAGAACAAATGTTTATGATTGCCTGGGCAGATTAATTGAAAAAGGATTGGTAAACTACATTTACAAGGAAGGCAAGAAATATTATCAGGCTTCTGATCCAAATAAAATTAAGGATATTTTGAAGGAAAAAGAGCAGAAATTTTATGAAATACTTCCCCAAATGCTAAAAATTAGGCAGGTTACACAAAATAAAGAATTAGTAGAAATTCACAAGGGTATGAAAGCACTAAGAATGAATTTGTATACTTTCCTAAGAAAAAGAAATCCCATTCTTGTTTACGGAATTCCTAAAATAGCACTTTCCCTCTTGGAGGACTTTATTTACATTTATCATAAAAAAAGAATAAAAAGGAAGACTATTATGAAGCATATATACGATGAAGATGCTACAAAAAGGATTAAGGAATTAAACAAAATGCCTTATACTTATGCGAGATACTTACCAAAGATGAAAAATTCTCCTGTATCCACAAATATTTGTGGTGATGAGATTGTATTTATATTATGGAGTGAAATTCCCTATATAATCAAGATAAAAAACAAGGGGATAGCAGATTCCTACAAGAATTACTTTAATTTATTGTGGGGAATATCTAAAAAATAATTAAATATTAAAATGTTCTCTCAATCTTAAAAATCCATTTTTATGGCTTAACAAATAATCTTTAATTCTAGTCTCTTCCTCTGTTAGCACCCCTAACAATTTTCTTCTATGATCCGCTGGAATTTTACTTAAATCAAAATCATCATCAATTTTAGAATAACCTTGAAAATAAATAACAGGAACGCTTGCATAAGTGGGTCCTCTTGGGAGTTCTAATCCACTCCTGCACATCTCACTTAAATTAATATCTATAGCTACTGTGTCTTTACCCCCATTTAATATGCGATATAAACTTTCTGAGATTTGAACTGCAGGAACAGATGGAGTCCCCTCAGGTGCTGTATCTCTATATGTACTCTCACCGTATTCTGCTGTTTCTTCAGATAATCTTTCTATTCTTCCCTCAAAATTATCAAAGAAAATAGATAAACTTTGATTGTTATATATATGATTTCTTTTTTTGTCTGGTGAACCAACCCTTATATTGGTAACAAGTAAGCCATAACCATGTGGACCTAAAACATCCACTTCTACATAAGTATCTTTTAATTGCGAGTTAAAATCTTTTCTCAACCAACCAGTTAGAATATGCTTAGCTCTGATATAGTCAAGCCTGGTAAACCCTATAATATTTGGTTTTTCTTGTTGTGAGTATAAACGTGCTACCAAACAATTTGGAGTCACAGGATTAGTAGCTATTAATAGGGTAGCCTTACTATCTTTTATCCCTTCCATTACCTCCTTTATATCACGAAAATATTGCCCTGTTAAATCTTCTCTTGTTTTATTCCCCCCTTCTCTTCTTCCTATAACAACTATTATTACACCAGAATTTTGACCTAATTCATAAAAATCTCCGGTTCTATCAATATTAAAATTACTATCCATAGTTGACACTTGATTAATCACTCCTTGAACTCTTTCTATTTCTTTATTTTTAGGCCTAGAATAAGCTAGAACTCCATCCAATCCTAAACGCTTGTGTGATTCAACAAGTTGTGTGACTAAGGCTTCACCTATTCTGCCCATCCCTATAATCCCTATTCTTTTATTATCTAATTCAGGCAATACTCTAATAGGCATTTCTAATTCAATACTTGTCATATATACTAATACCCCCACTAACCCCCTTCTTAAGTATATTTTTAAATCTTTCTTTCGGCATTTTTAGTTAAACTTAAATAAATTCAAAGACTTATTTTTATTATGTATTATGAAGACTTGGTTAATATTTATTCCCAGCTAGAGAAAACAGCAAAGAGACTGGAGAAGGTTGACATTATTTCTGAATTCCTAAAAAAAGCAAGCAAGGAAGATTTAAGCAGAATAATTAATTTACTGCAAGGAAAAGTATATGCTGACTGGGAAGAGTTAAAGTTAGGAGTAAGCGAGAGATTAATTTTAAAAGTAATCAATCAAGCTACTGGAATTTCTCAGGACAAGATTGAAAATTTGTGGAAGAAGAAAGGTGATTTGGGGAAAGTTGCCGAGGAGTTAATCAAAGATAAGCATCAAAGAACATTAACAAGCAAAAAATTAACTCTTGACAAGGTTTATGAAAACCTGAGAAGATTATCTGAATTTGAAGGCGAGGGCACTGTAGGAAAAAAAGTTTCCTTGGTTACTGAATTACTGACTAATGCAAATCCTGAAGAAGCAAGGCATATTGTAAATACTGTCATTGGTGATTTAAGGGTGGGGGTTGCTGCAGGAATCATAAGGGGTTCTATTGCAAAAGCATTTGACAAGGATGTCAATGAAATTGAGGAAAATTACAACTTAAGCGCTGATTACGGGAAAGTTGCTGAGTTATGCAAGGAGGGTAGATTAAAATTAAGCTTAGCACCTGGAAAACCAATAAAGGTAATGCTTGCTATAAAAGTGAAGGATATAGAAGAAGCCTTTGAAGCTGTTGGGAAACCTGCGCAATGCGAATATAAATTAGATGGATTTAGATTGCAATGCCACTTTGATGGCAAGGAAATAAAATTATTTACAAGAAGGATGGAAAATGTCACAAAGCAATTTCCAGATGTTGTTAGATGTCTCAAGGAAAGTGTAAAAGGAAAAAGCTATATCCTTGATTCTGAAGCTGCTGGAATAAACAGGGAAGGAAAATATTTACCCTTCCAGAATATTTCACAGAGAATAAAGAGAAAGTATGATATAGAAAAAATGGCCAAGAATTTTCCTGTTGAATTAAATGTCTTTGATATTATTTATCACAATGACAAGAACTTGATGAATGAGCCTTTGATTAAAAGGAGAGAATTACTTGAGAGAATCATTGATGAAAAGAAGGGTAGGATAATCTTAACCGAAAAATTAGTCACTGATGACAAAAATAAAGTGAAAAAATTCTATGATGAAGCAATAGAATCTGGAACTGAAGGATTAATGATTAAGAATCTAGAAAGCAATTTCAGACCAGGAAGATATGTCAATGGCTGGGTTAAACTAAAACCAGTATTAGAGCCTCTTGATTTAGTAATAACTGGAGCAACATGGGGGGAAGGCAAGAGAAGCAAATGGCTTTCAAGCTTCATTGTCTCATGCAGGAAAGATGACAAATATTTGGAAATAGGAAGAGTTGGCTCTGGGGTTAAGGAAAAAAATGAGGGGGTGAAATTTTCTGAGTTGACTAAGGAATTAAAGAAATTGATAATTAAAAGTTCTGGAAAAGAAGTTGAAATTAAACCAAAGATCATAATTGAAGTTAGTTATGAAGAAATACAAAAAAGCCCTACTTATGATTCTGGCTATGCCTTGAGATTTCCAAGAGTTTTGAGGGACAGAACCAATGATAAAGGTTTAAGCGATGTTGATACCATTGAGAGAGTTAAAAAAATTTATCTTAACCAGCGCGGACAGAAATAATGACGTGGGAAGATATCAAAAGATCAGAGTTATACAAAAGAGTTCAGAAAGCTTATGAATCAAGCAATAAAAGTTTTAATTTTAGATTTGGAAGTTTGGAATACTGGAGTTTGTGCAATCAATATATAGAATTTGTAACTCATAGAAGTAATAATGAGACAATGCCGTATAATGCACTTTTTGCATTATTTTACAATCAATTATCCGACGATGTTAAGAGAATTCTGCTGTAAAAGTTACACTACAAACAATAACACTTTAGAATAGTAATATTTAAATATTAATAGAGTTACCTATTACAAGTAATAAGTTATTATTACTGAGAAATTCAACAAAAAAAGAGGGTGATTAGCCCAGGGGGTTAGATGAATGATTGTTAAAGAGGAATTTTTAAACAAACTAAGGCAATTTTTTGGATTAAATCTGTATGAAGTGAAAATATGGACTGCACTGCTTTCTAGAGGTGTTTCAACTGCAGGAGAACTGTCAGACATAGGGGATGTTCCGAGATCAAGGGCTTATGACATTCTTGAAAGCCTGGAGAAAAAAGGATTTGTTGTAATGAAATTGGGAAAGCCAATAAAATACATTGCAGTTGAGCCAAAAGAAGTTGTTGAGAGATGCAAGAAATTAATGTTTGATGATGCAAAAGAAAAAGTAAAGAGATTGGATGATTTAAGAGGCGGGGATTTATTAAGCGAGTTAGAATTACTGCACAAGCAGGGAATTGAATTCATTGAGCCTACTGACTTATCAGGAGCAATAAGGGGCAGGCACAACATGTATGCTCATATGGAGACTTTGTTGAAAACTGCAGAGAAAAATGTTTCAATAATGACAACAAGCAAGGGTTTAGTCAGAAAGGTTGAATCATTGAAGCCAACCCTGGAAAAATTAAAGAGAAAGGGCGTTAACATAAGAATTGTCGCTCCAATAACAAAAGAATGCGCTAATGTTGCCAAAGACTTGAGCAAGATTGCAGAAGTAAGGGCATCAAATGGAAGCAAGGTAATTGGAAGATTTGTGATTGTAGACGGAAAGCATGTGATGTTCATGGTGATGGATGATGATAAAGTGCATCCAACCTATGATATAGGGGTATGGGTAACAACACCCTACTTTGCAAGCACTCTGGACAATTTCTTTTTAAATGCCTGGAAAGACATGACACCTTTGGTTAAGGTCAAAGTTTAATTTCTTTCTTTTTTATTTCTTTGTATAATTCCGTCAGCCTTCTTGACCTGTCTTTAATGATTTCAGAAGATAATTGCTTTAATTTAGAAGCTCTTGTTCCAGGCCTTGATGAAAACATAGAGATATTAAGAACTTCTGGCTTAGTTTCTTTGATTAAATCAAGAGTTTCCTGAAAATCCTGCTCTGTTTCTGTTGGATAACCAACTATTAAATCAGTTGATATTGTAATATTTGGAAATTCCTCCCTGAATTTAAAGACAATTTCCTTGAAATTTTCAACTGTATGAATCCTCAACATGTGTTTTAAAACCTTTTCACTTCCACTTTGCACGGGAATATGCAAGAATTTCATTATATTCTCATTCTTATAAATTTCAACCAAATCATCCAATATCCTTTTTGCATGCCATGGATTCATCATTCCAACCCTTATCTTGTAATTTCCTTTTACAGTAATTAGCTCATTCAACAATTCCACTAAACTAGTCTTAATATCAAACCCGTAGCATCCATTATCCTGGCTTGTTAAATAAATTAATTTACAACCACCATCAACAGATTTTTCCAAGGCTCTTTTTATATCCCCAATCCTATAAGAAAATAAGTGTTTACGAGATAATTTAGTTGCGCAGAAAGAACAACCTGAAAGGCAACCCTGACTTATAGGAATGATGCCAATATTTTTCTTGTTTCTTACTATAGGGATATTTAACCTGTTAGGTTCCTTCTTATCTGAAAACTCATCATGTGGATTTTCTATTATATTTGGAAGTTTATTTATTGAGTTAGTATCAAATACTGCTGTGACTTCTGGAATATGTTTTCTTATATCAATAGTTTTAGTTAAACAGCCACCAACTATAACCTTTTTATTTTTAACAGTATCCCTTATATATTGCAATTCTTTACTCTGACTTGCATTTTTCACAGAACAAGTGTTTATCACAACAAAATCTGCCTCATTTTCTGAATTAACTAAATTGTAACCTTCTTCTTTTAATAATCCTGCCATAGCTTCTGAATCTGATTGGTTCGCAACGCATCCATAAGTCTTAAGATAAATTTTCATAATTTTTTTTAGAAAAGAATATTAATAAAATTATCTGTTCAATATATATTATCAACTAAAGTAGTTTTTATAAATCCAAATTAATTTTTCATTTGTGTCACAAATAAAATACTTGATATTTACTGGAGGAGTTCTTTCTGGATTAGGCAAGGGAGTTGCTGCTGCTTCAATAGGGAGGTTAATTGGAAACAATCTCAAGATTCTGCCGATAAAAATGGACGGTTATTTGAATTATGATCCTGGCACTATGAATCCTATTGAGCATGGAGAAGTCTTTGTCCTTGATGATGGCGGAGAAGTGGACATGGATTTTGGGCATTATGAAAGGTTTCTTGGAATTATATGCAAATTTGAGTGGAACATAACAATGGGAAAAATATTCCATTCATTGCTTGAGAAGGAAAGAGAGGGAATATTTTTAGGTAAAACTGTTCAGCTAATTCCTCATGCGACTGATGAGATAAAGGAAAAAATTTATGATTTGGTTAAAAAAGAAACTCCTGATATAGTTTTGATAGAGGTTGGCGGCACTGTGGGGGATATAGAAAATGAATTGTTCATTGAGGCTTTAAGGCAGTTAGGCAATGAAGTGGGCAGGGAAAATGTCTTGTATGTTCATCTTACTTATGTTCCTGTGCCACAGCATGTCAATGAGCCAAAGACAAAGCCAACACAGCAGAGCATCAAACTTCTTAACCAAAGGGGGATATGGCCTGATTTAATTATAACAAGAAGCAAGGATTATGTAGGAGATAAATTAAAGGAAAAAATAGCATTATTCTGCAATGTTATCAAGGATGACATAATCAGCGGGGTGAATGTTGACAATGTGTACAAAATTCCACTGATGTTTGAATCGCAGGGAATTGTTGAGAGAATAAACAGGAAATTAAACACAGATTATAAATCTGACATAGAAAAATGGAGAAAATTAGTTGATAACATAAACAATATCAACAACAAGACAATAAAAGTTGCAATATGCGGTAAATACACGAAACTTGAGGATTCTTATGTAAGCATAATGGAATCACTAAAGCACTGCTCCGGAAATTTAAAGGTCAACATAATCTTAAAATGGATTGAAACAACTGACTTAAAGAACATTGAAGAGGAGCTAAAAGATGTCAAAGGGGTAATAGTTCCTGGTGGTTTTGGATCAAGAGGGACAGAAGGAAAGATTAATGTGATAAAATATGCAAGGGAGAATAACATCCCATTCTTAGGATTATGCTTTGGTTTGCAGTTAGCTGTTATTGAATATGCAAGAAATGTATGCAAATTAGCAAGTGCTAACTCGACTGAAATTGATAAAGAGACAGAGATTCCGATAATAGACATAATTGAAGGCCATAAGGAAAGACTAGCAAAAGGAAAAACAATGAGATTAGGAAAGTATAAAGCAATATTAAAGGAAAACTCAAGAGTTTATGATTTATATAATAATAAAGAGGTTTATGAAAGACACAGACATCATTATGAGGTTAATCCAAAATATCACAAGATTTTAGAGGATAATGGACTGATTCTTTCTGGATTGTCTGAAGATAAAGTTCTAGTTGAGTTCTTAGAAATTCCCGAACATAAATTTTTCATTGCAACACAATCACATCCAGAACTAAAATCAGGTCTTGAGAATCCAGCACCATTGTTTTATGGTTTCGTGAAAGCTTGCTTAGATTAAATACCGATTATCATCTGGATTGAAATTCTTCAATTCATTCAGAGTTATTGGGGTGCATATCCTTGAGCATAATGAATTTAATGAATAAGGCAAACGAATCAATCTTATCTTGCCATAGCTTACCCAAGGATCTATCTTATATTTCATGAATTTTTTATTTAGTTCATTTCTTTCTGTCATGGATAATTTATATGATTCCTTGTCAAAGACATGAAGATGAAAACCCCTTCCAGAATAAATTATTCTTATTTTCTTGAAGTGATTTTTTAGATCATTGTAAAAATCCAATGTTATCTTTGATGCTTGGATTATCAAATCTTTATTAAAAGACCATAATGATTTTGAATGTATTATGTTTTCTGGATCAATATCAAATGCTAATTCCTGCCCAAGAAAATTATCTGAAGAAAATGCTTCTCTGAAATCAAATGTTCCAAGGCATTTTTCAGGATTCCTGTAGATATTCCTGTCATAGTATACATCCTCTGGCAGATGCTGGATTAGTTTTTTCTTTAATTCTCGGTAAGAGATATCGGGCTTTAATATAATTAACCTATTAATCTCTTTTTTATTTTTTATTATTTTTGTCTCTGTGCCTGGGTCAATTACAAAGAACTGAGGCTTGAATGGAAGAAATTTTTTTAACTTATCAATATTAAACTTGTTTTTATAAAAATATTCCCTCTGCTTTAAAGAAGATTTTTCAAATTCCATCCAAAGAGAACAAGAATTTATAATTTTTAAACTTAATCTTTGCCTACTTTGTTAAGCTTCTTTATTAATTCATCTATTTCCTCATCAGACATACCATGTCCCTTACATCCTTGCTCTAAATTTTCAAACTGGGAGGCAAAGCACCCTATGCAATGCAAGCCTGAATCAAACAATACTTCTATAGTTTTCTGATTGCCTGCCAAATCACTTAATTTGGTTTTTCTTGTGATTTTCATTTTAATTCCCTCTTCAATTCCTCTTTTGGTCTTACTCCAACAATTCTTTTAACTTCTTTTCCATTGTTGAACAATATCAATGTCGGAATGCCCATAACCCCATATGATTCTGCTACATCTCCTGATTCATCAACATTCAATTTTAAGAATTTAATATCTTTCATTTCATTTGATAGTTCTTCAATTGTTGGAGCAAGCATCCTGCAGGGACTGCACCAACTGGCCCAAAAGTCAACTAAAGATTTTCCTTTAGAGATTTCCTGCTTAAAATTTTCCGAATTTACTTCCTTAACCATTTTTAACCCCTTCTATCAACTTCCAAAGTTAAGATTATATAAATTTTTCTCTAACTCATGAATCCCATCACTATCTTATATATTAAAAATGCAACGCTGAAATAAAACAGCAAATTAAAGCCAATTCCAAAAACAATCAATATAAAATACAACGCTATCAATAAATCAAGCATGCTCAATAACTCCCAAAAGAATATTATTCCTTTTGCAATTAAATAAACAAAAGACAATAAAATTAACAGTGGAGAAACCAGCCAATGAAAATGAGTAACTATCAAAGTAAATAAAACAAAAAAATCAAGCAAAGTAAAGAGCCATATCAACATTTTAAAACTCTATGCCCTGCCTTGCCAATATTCCCTTGTCATAAGGGTGCTTTATCTTGTTTACTTCCGAGACATAGTCTGCCTTTTCAATTATTGACAAGGGCATGTCCCTTCCAGTAAGGATCAATTCCGTTTTTTCAGGCTTATTCTTTATTAAATCAAGAACCAAAGATTCTGGGATAACTCCCCATGCAATTCCTGGACCGATTTCATCAATCAAAACAACATCATAATTCATATCTTCAATAACTTCATTCCAAAATCCAAGAAACTCTTTTTTTAAACTTTCCAGTTCATCCTGGCTATATGTCTTAAAAAAAGGATGCAATGGCTTAAACTGAAAATATCTGAAACCAGAATTTTCAAAGAAAAACTGCTCCCCAGTATTTCTCTTGAACAATTGTATTATCTTAACGCTTAACCCTCTACCTAATGCCCTTAACAACAAACCCATGCCTGCAGAAGTCTTGCCTTTTCCTTCTCCCGTATATACATGGATTAAACCTAATTTTTCATTCATATTAACTGCATTTTGAATAGCCACAATCAAAGCATGTCGGCTCAGAACAACCTGAAACCATTCCTATGTTTGAGCTGAAGCATTGGGGGCAGTAAACCCTATTCCCATTATCTGCAGGATCTTCAACTAGTTTTTTCTGCTCCTTATCCTCCTGAAGAGAATCCAATGTTTTTATCTTGCCTGTCTTAATCAGGTGGTTTCTTAGTGCAACTGAGATTGCATGAGACACAGAATCAATCCTGTTCTTGCCGAAGCCATAGGGCTTCTCTGATTTTATTGAATTAAGATGCTTCAATATCCTAAAAGGATCCCCCCCAAGCTCAAAATATTTTGATAAAAGTATTGCAACTACTGTTGTTAATCCCGAAATTTCTGTTCCTGCTGGAGGCAAGTTTGCAAATACCCTTGTCGGGGTTTCTTCATTGTAATTTATATGAATATGCACCGGGCCTTGACCGGTTTGTATTTGGTAATAATCAGAAAATTCCGGCAGTTCTTTTTTCTTGTCTTCCTTCTTTTTTTCACTTATATTAAGAACCTGAAATGATTTAGAGCCATCTCTGTAAACAGTTACTCCTTTAGCCCCATTCTCATAAGCCAGCCAGTAAACTTTTTCTACGTCTTCCTCTGTCGATTCATTTTTCATATTCACAGTTTTGCTCACTGCATTGTTTACATATCTCTGGAATGCACACTGAATCAGCACATGATCTTCTGGGCTTAAATCATGAGATGTCAGGAATCTTCTCTGGATCTTTTCTGGAATTTCTTTAATACCTTGTATTGACTTATGATTGTTATTTATTTTTTCATACAATTCTTTTCTTGTCAATCCAAAATAATTATTCTGCTTTGCGATATCTTCAAAAATTAGGTTTACTTCATAAAATACATCCTTTTCCTGTGGTTTTTCTTTTCTTCTTAATGCATCCAATGATGCTGCGTTGTATCTTACATAAACTATTGAGAAAAAGGGCTCTATTCCAGATCCCTGTAATCCAGCTGTTATTGCAATTGTACCTGTTGGAGCAATAGTTGTCCTTGCGCAATTTCTTGGATATGCTTCACTTCCCCTAAAATACTTTCCATTTCTGTCATAAACTGAATCCTTGAATGCAGGAAATACCCCCCTTGATTTTGCTAATTCTTCAGAGCACATCAATGAATTATCATTTATAAATTTCATGACTTCCCCTGCTTTCTTCAATGCTTCCTTGGAATTATAAGGAATGTTTAATATTGCAAGAGATTCTGCCCACCCCATTACGCCAAGACCAATCCTTCTGTTGATTTTTGCCATCTGTTCTATTTCTTCCAGTGGATAGTTATTTACATCAATAACATTATCAAGAAAATGAGTGCAGTCAAAGACGCACTGCCTTAATTTCTCATAATCAAAGTCTGTTCCATCTTTTTTTATAAATTTTGAGAGATTTATTGATCCAAGATTACATGGTTCGTTTGGCAATAAATTTTGCTCTCCACATGGATTAGTGGACTCGATTTGACCTAATACAGGAGTTGGATTGCTATCTGGATTATTCATTCTATCAATAAATATAATTCCTGGATCCCCTGTTTCCCATGCTCCCTTAATCATTTCCTTCCATACTTCCCTTGCGTTTAGCCTTCCTACTGGCTTGTTATCTTTTGGGTTAATTAAATCATATTCTTCATTATTTTTCATAGCATAAATAAATTTTTCATCCACAGAAACAGAAATATTGAAATTTTCCATTACACCAGGAGTTTTTTTCATACTAATAAATTTTAAAATATCTGGGTGTGTATAATGAAGAATTCCCATGTTAGCCCCACGACGAGTGCCTCCTTGTTTAACAACATCTGTTGCTTTGTTAAAAATTTCCATGAAAGTAATTGGTCCTGAAGCTATTCCTTTAGTTGTCATTACATTATCCCCCCCAGGCCTTAATTTTGAAAAAGAAAACCCGGTACCCCCTCCTGTTTTTTGAATCATAGCTGTATTTTTCACAGCATCAAATATTTCATCCATAGAATCCCCAACAGGCAGAACGTAACAAGCAGATAACTGCTGCAAGTCACGACCTGCATTCATCAAAGTTGGAGAATTAGGCAAGAACTCAAAATTAGACAATAATTTGTAGAATTTTTCCTCTGTTTCCTTTATTAATTCAGGATGCTTCTCTGCTATTTCATAAAGATTCTTCATGAATTTCTTGAAGTTTTCCATCCTTTCAGGATAAGTCCTCAAATTCTTATGAACCAAAAAGAACCTGAACAATTTCTTGTTGAAATCATAATCAACCCTTTCATACTGGACATTCTTGAAGATATCAAGCTCTGAAATCTTGTTTGAATAAAGAATTTCTGTCAAAGCAATATTTCTTGCAACCCCTTTTAACCATGATTCAACTGTTGGAGAATCCTTAAGATACTTATCTTTTATAACTTTCAACTGATTTTCTGTTATGTTAAGCTGTGTTAATTGCTCCATAATTTCACCTCATTTTTTTCAATTCCTCTGCAAGGTCATCTATATCCTTGAATTCCTTGTAGACAGAAGCAAATCTGATATAAGCAATTTTATCCAATAACTTTAACCTATTCATGACCTTATCACCTATCTTTTTTGATGAAATTTCATATGATTTTAAATTCCTGAGATCCTGCTCAATTTCATCAACAATTTTTTCTATCTCTTCTGATGGAATTGGCCTTTTTCCTGTTGCCTTTATTATGCTGCTTTTCAGTTTTTCCCTGCTGAAGGGCTCTCTCCTGTTGTCTTTTTTTATGACATTCAAATCAAACTCAACTTTTTCATAGGTAGTGAATCTTTTGTTGCATTTCTCGCATTCACGCCTTCTTCTGACACTATTCTCTGACTCTCTTGAGTCAAGAACTTTTGTTTCTGGGTTTGAACAGTATGGGCATATCACTTTTAAGTTAACACAATATATTGTGCTTATTTTTTGATTTTAATACAAGATGTGGTGTTTTTATGAAGTTTTAGTATTTAAAGATTATTGTGATAAATATTATGCTTAATAAAATATATAAAGATTAATATAAAATATTTACTAAATTTATCTTCTATTCAAAAATATTTTAACCATATTTTTGCTATTTCATTTCTTTTTAAATCCTTTAATTCAAATATTCCTCCATGATGCTTTTTTAGGATAAGTTCATTAATTGCTAAAATCATTTCTAATTGAACGAGATAAATAAAATTACCTATAACTGCTTTATGCAAAAAATTTATAGAATTTCCATAATTAACCAAATGAATTTTACCTCTTCCTTTTATTAATGTAATTCCTATAGGATCAAATTTCTCTTTTACAAAATTTTTGAATTTATTAAACTTAAATTCATCATCAGATGATGTTATTGAAAAAATGTAACATTCTTTTTTAATTTTATTTAAATCAAATTCACTTAAGGATTTATTTCCAGTTACACAAAATATTATATCACTATCTTTAAGAAAATTTCTTCTGCTAATAAGGTTATAACCTTCAGCTAATGCTTGAATTAATTTCTTAGGATCTTTGTCATAAACAAAAACTCTTGCTCTTTTAGCGGTTAAATCTCTTACAGTATGCTCTCCTATCTTACCATATCCTAAAACTGTAACTTTTTTGCCTACTAAAGTTTCATTTCTATATCTAAGAATATTTTCAGCAGAATAAACAGATGAATATGCTACTAAAATATCTTCTGAATGTTTTAATGGGCTTCTAGCTACAGAAAATACCGGAATTTTAATATCTTTAATTTTTTCATATTTTATATGCCCATTCTCAGTATCTTCTACAACACCTAAAAAATTGTTTCTAAATTCCATATAAATATCATTAACTGTATATGAAAAATATCCGCCTATGTCTAATATAATAAATTTATTATTCTTAACAAGAGGTTTTAAAAAATTAATTACTTTTCTTTTATCTTTTACGGATTCTTTTGTTATTTCATTAAAAACAGAAAAATCTTTCTTTATTATTTTTAAAGAATTTTTATCAATAGAAGTTTGTTTAGGAATAATTCCTTTAACATCCCCTATTTTATTTAAAGACTTTAGAAATAAATATTTATCTGGTAAAATGTGAGTAACTACTATAAATTTAACATTTTTCTTAGAAATGGATTTGGTTATTTTGTCAAAGAAATTATTTATTATCATTTTCTCCTAAAAAGTTAAGAGCGGTTTTAGCATATATTTTAACTGTCTCACTTATATTTTCCTTTAGACTTTCTAAATCTTCTAAACTAAACCACTTGCAATCTTTGCTAATCTCTTTTCCTCCTTGTTTTATTTTATTAGAATTAGATTTTGCAAAATAAACTAAAGTTATATGTTCGTGTTTTTCATTAATTTTATGTTTATTCATAAATACTGGAGCAATAAGGTGTTCATATTTTTCTTTATCAGTCTTGAGTATTAAAGAAGAGGGTACTAAATTTATATCCAATCCAACTTCTTCCTTTACTTCTCTAATAGCTGCCTTATTAGGGTCCTCATTTAATTCTACATGACCGCCTACACTAAGCCATATATTATACTTATCATGTTTTCTCAATAAGACTTTATTTTTATTTACTATAAATACTTCAACTGTAAAATCAATTAATTCATGAATATGGGGCATATTCATATAAAAATAGAGATAATTTATAAATCTAATTATTTGAGTATCTTAAAATTTATTGATTTTTATATTCTTCAACTGCTTTTTCTATTATCTCCAATTTTATTTTTGCCTGCTTGAATAGTTCCTTTGTATCCTTGCTTGCATGATAATCCTTTGAACAAACAACCCTTTTAATGCCTGTGTTAATTATCATTTTAGCACACGTGTAACATGGAGTCATTTTACAATAAAGAGTAGAATCTTCTAATGAAATTCCATATCTTGCTGCCTGGCATATTGCATTCTGCTCTGCATGTGCTGTCCTAACACAATGCTTTGTTATTGAATTATCCTCATGAATCATAGATTTCATCTGATGACCTATTTCATCACAGTGAGCAATCCCTACCGGCGATCCAACATAACCTGTTGTCATTATTCTTTTGTTCTTTGTTACAACACAGCCAGCTCTTCCCCTATCACAAGTGCCTCTTGAACCTATTACATCGCATAAATTTAGGAAATACTCGTCCCATGAAGGCCTTACATATTTATTATTTTCATTCAAGTAATTCAATATCTTGTCAACCTTTTCTCTTAACTTTTCCATTGTAGAATCATTCAACAGCTCTATGGTTGCAAGTTTTTTACATTCACCCAATTGCAATTCGTGCTCTTTCTTTGAATTTTCAATTATTTTTTCCTCTCTTAAAAATTCCTTGAAAGATATGTTCTCTTTTTTATATCTTTTATACCTTATTTTAATTGATGCATTAACATAAATCAAATAAAAATTTGGCTGTTTTGACAAAGCCTTTGCCTCATTCGGATTTCTTATTGAGGTGATAACATAATCTTTTCCTTGCTCTATTTTTTGGATTGTCTTATCTGCTAAAATAGAAGAGCCATAATTTTTCCTTAATTCATTCCCTATGCTGATTAGATTTTCTCTTGTTATTTCTTTGTTTAATTTCTTTAATTCATCCCTCAAGATATCTGACAATGAATGATGAATGAATCCTTTCTCTTCCAGGATATTTGCAACAGTATCCTTTCCTGATGCATTTGGACCTGTTATGCCGATTATCATACTCCAAACCTTTCCTCTAAAACTTGAACTATATTCCTATGCATTTCCTCCGGATTACTCTCAATATAAGGAACTCTAACTGAATTCCCAGGATACATTTCTAAATATCTTTTATAACCTTCATTAACTCTTCTGTGAAAATCTATTCCTTTTGACTCCTGCCTATCAGCCCCCTTCTTCATTGCTTTTCCTAAACCTATTTCCACAGGAACATCTATTATAAAAGTTAAATCTGGAAAAATGAACTCTTCATCACAAGTGACAGCATATTCATTTAACATACTTATCAATTTCAAATCTATTTCATTACCAAAACTTTGATATGCAACCGTTGAGGGAAATCCCCTGTCACAAATAACCCATTTACCCTGCTCTAAAGATGGTTTTACTACAAGAAGAGTAAGTTGTGATCTGGCTGCTAAATAGGAAAACAATTCTGCCTGGGGGGATAATATCTCAGCTCTTTCTGTTAATACAATATCCCTGAATATTTCAGATATTTCAGTTCCTCCCGGTTCATGTGTCTGAACAAAAGGAATATTTTTTCTTGTTAAATATATTGCTAATCTTGGCAGTTGCTCAGAAGTTTTTCCAGAACCTTCTCCTCCTTCTATAAGGATATATTTTCCTCTGTTCATTTTGTGATTCTTCCTTCTAATCCTATCTTCTCAAGCTTTAAGGGAAATGATTCCCTTTCTGCTTTTGCCAACCCATATTCTTCTTTTAATTGCTTAGGTGTCATGTTATTTCCTGTCATCATTAAAACTCTAAGTGCATCTAACTCCATTCTTGAAAATGTTAAAGAGTTTAATACATAATCTTCAAAAGCTTCGTAAGCCATTGGGGCTATTCTTCTAACAATTTCATTACCCATTACTTCTGCATATTGTCTAATTTCTCGTTGAGCATCTGGTGCCATTCTTAATCTCAAAAAATTAAAATTATTATGAAGATTTATTTGCCAATACCATTCTGTATAAATTCCTAAACCTAAAGGGATTCTAGCCATTTCTCTTGCCAGACCAGAACTAAGTAATCTCTGATAAGTATTATAAGACCCTTCATTTGAAGAAATTATTAAATTTAAAAACTCTTGTTTTAAATCAGGTGAAACTTCTGTTACTATAGAACCTTGCTTGTTGTTAGGATCTTGCATTCTAAATTCTCCAGGAAGATAAAACTCATCTTCTAATTGAGTATATCTAGCAGATATTTCATTCACGCTTGCTGTTCTGTGTCTTATCCATTGTCTTGCAACAAAAATAGGTAGTTTAACATGATATAATATGGTTACCATTTCAAAAGGAGAGGTATGTTTATCTCTCATTAATCTTCTAATAAGCCTTTTATCTTCTTCAAGAGATTTTTCTTTTCCTTGGCCCCCATAACTTACTCTTGCTGCATCTACTATCCTTTGATCAGTTCCCATATAGCTAACTAATCTTATAAATCCGTGATCTAAAACGGGAAATTTTTTATCAATTATTTCTTCAGCTTCTTGAGAATACTGATGTACCATAATTATCCTTATCAAAAATTGATTAATAAGCATAATCAAAAAATAAACCTTATTTTACAAAATATAATTTATTGTGTAGGTTTTGTGATATTTATATTGTTTATCAGGACTTCTGGGGTGAATGTCGGTATTTCAGCCTCCCAAGACTTAATCTGCAGAACTTTCTTATTGCAACATTGAATATTTTTAAGGAGATTAAGCATATTGTCACTTATCCTCAATCCTTTCAGAGACTGGACTATTTTTCCATTTTTAATCAGGAAAGCGCCATCTCTAGGTATTGTTGAAAAATCTCCAGCAGAATAATTCTGGTATCTTGTATACCAAATATTTGTGATATAAATCCCTTCCTTCACATCAAATACATCACCTTTCTTGCAGTCGAATACAATATTGAAAGGCTTAGGTGAAACCAAACCTGCATTTGCTGTTGTTTCTACATTATATTTCTTTGCTGTTGATGTGTTATGCAAATATGTCTTTAAAATTCCATTGTCAATCATTACTGTTCTTCTTGTTGGAACCCCCTCTTCATCAAACCTGCATGAATTAATACTGTCTTGAAGTGTTGCATCATCCATTAATGTAAAATCCCCATACTTCTGGTTTAATTTCTGAAGAAATGAAAAACCTGCTTCAACATTGTAAATTGAAGTTGCTTCTGCTATATTATTAAGCAAAGGGGCAAATGCCATATGCGAGAATATTACAGGATATCTTCCTAGCTTTGCCTCTTTTGGATCTTTTGCCAAAGTTGCAATCTCTGCAGCTCTTTCAGCTGTTTTTTCTATTTCAAAATCTCTTAAAGTGTTTGAGCAGCAGTTCATATGTCCGGATTCGTCATTCTCGTTGAATGCCCTTATTGAAAAATACAAACCTGAGGAATTATCCTCTGCTTCAACATTATTTGAAGTTACCAAACAATGCTTTAAATCCCATATCTCAAGGTTTCCAGCTACCCTCTTGCTTGATTCCAGGGCTTTGTTAATGGCTTTTTCAAGGATGTCTGATTCATTCATATCAATTATTTTCTTGTCGTAATCAGAATTTGTTTTGTACTTGAAAGGACCCTTAGCAATTCCATTGTAATCTTCATTAGGAGAGACATTCTTCGAGAAATTGATTACTTTTTTTATTAATTCATCTGCCTTTGATTTTGAAATGTCCTTTAGTGAAGTGGAGATTATTTTTTTGTCTTTTGTGCAGAATATATTAATGCTTGAAGTCAATTCAGAGCCGGTCTTAACAACCTTATTGTTCACAAATTTTAACTGCCTTCCTTCTGCTTCATCAAATGAGATAATTACATCATCCATTCCTTTCTTGAGCAATTCTGATTTTATGTAATGCATTAGTTCCATCTTATTGAATTGTTATATTTTTTAATCTCATCATAGGACCACCAAAATAAACCGGGATTCCTTGCATCGGCTGTCCTTTGCCACAATTGCCTGCATACATTTCAACTTTTTTTCCAATCATGTCAATTGACGACCACAAGGTTGGAGTTGTGACTTCCATAACTGGAGCGAATACCGGCTTTGTCAATTTTCCATTTTCTATCAAGTAAGCTTCGCTTCCTGTATATCTCTGATGAAATCTCTTGTCATCAATATTCCACTGCATATATGATTTCATATAAATTCCCTTTTTTGTCTCTTTGATGATTTCATCCTCTGAAGAATCTCCTGCCCCAACATAAGTGTTTGACATCCTTATCAACGGTTCAACATCATAATTATTTGCCCTTGAGCAACCATTTGACTTATTCTTCAATTCAAATGCTGTTTCCCTATTTTGCAGGAATTCATTAATCATGCCATTTTTTATTAAATATTTTTTTCTTGCTTTTATACCCTCATCATCATACAAGTAAAAACCATAAGAGTTTTCAAGAGTAGGATCTTCGACAACATTAACAATTTTTGCTCCTATTTGAGTATTAATCATATTAAGATTAACAAAAGATTCCCCTGCCTGAGCTGCTTCCCTTCCAAGAATTCTATCAGCTTCATATGGATGGCCAACTGATTCATGAACAGCTATTCCTGTAACCTCTGATCCTATCACTAAATCCATTTTTCCTTTTGTTTGGCTAATCCCATCTTTCAGGTTATTCCTCAACAATTCAACCTCTTCCGGAATTCTCTTTGCTAAATTCCATTTCTTGAGTATCTCATAGCCAGAAGAAGCTCCATTAGGCATATATCTTTGAATAGATTTGTTGTTTTCAGTTATTGTCAGGAAATACATCAATGAAATTCTTGGAATCACTGAACTTATTACAGAACCTTCTGAGTTAATGTAATATTTCTCCGCTATCTCATCATGCAATGTCAAATACCTCTGAGGCAATTTATTTATTTCCTTGTCTATTTCTTTTAGAATATTTAATTTCCTGTCCTCTGTAAAATCCCTTATTTTTTCCTTTTGAGAAACTTTGTAATTTGCTGTTTCTTTTTTCTCGTCTGAAAAATAAATATCTTTTGATATCTTAGAGGAATTCCTTGTTGTGTTTATTGATTTTTTAAGTACATGCAATATTTTTTCCCTGTCAAAATTATTGGTTGAAACAAATCCAAGATTGTTGTTTATCAAGTATCTTATGCCTATTCCGCTTATTATATCAAAGCCAGATATATCAGGATTTCCATTTTTCAGGATAAAGCCACTTAAACTTCTTCTCTCTGCCCTTACCTCTACATACTTACACCCTAATTCCTGCGCTTTTTTCAGATAGAATTCTGCAACCTCTTTCATCTTACATTTAGAGAAAAATAGGTTATTTATATAATTATTTATTTAACAAATTCTACATTTTCCATCCCTTCAAATTCTTTATCCCCAGTTAAAAATTTTATGTTTCTTTGTTTAGCTAGTATATAACCAATACAGTCTACATAAGATAAATCTCTCTTTTTATTCAATGCTCTGAACATCATTGCTTTTTTGATAGTATTGTCATCTATGTTCACACAATAGGGCGAAAATTTTTCATAAAGGCTATTTGCGGTTTTTTCATCATACTTAACAATCAGACCATAATACAATTCCATAAGATTAAGTTTTGTAATTACAATTGCTATATTTTTAAGATAATTCTTATAATTCTCATTGCCTTCCCCCACTTCAAATAAAGCATAGGTATCAAAAAAGAAAGTTTTTATTTCCATCCTTTTCTCGCCATATCTTTAAAATCTTGGCCAGACATCTTTCTTTCTAGAGAACCGAATATGTTGGTCAAATCTGCTTTTTTTACTATATCAAATAATATTTTTTCATTTATTTTAATCTTCTCTTTTTCCATAACTTCTTTTGGAATTAATATTCCTGCTGAATTTCCCCACTTTCTTACTATGGATTCTATAACCATTTTACCCCCATTATATTTTAATTATACTTTAGTATAACTTATATATAAACTTTTCTAATTTTAAAATTGTTATGGAAAGTTTTAAATAAATAGTTTGATGATTTAATGTATGGACTTAAACAAGAGAGAATATGTAACTGATGTTCTAAAGAAGAAAGATAATTCTAAGGTTACTGTAGCAGGATGGGTTGAAAGAGTAAAGCTGATGGGGAATCTTGCTTTCATTAATTTAAGAGATATGACTGGAGTATTACAAATAGTTGCAAAAGGTTTTAATGATTTAAACAAGATAACACCTGAAAGTGTGATTGCTGCTTCTGGCATTATGAAAAAAGGACAGAAGAAATCAGGAGAGAAAGAATTAATCCTAGAGAATTATGAACTAATAAACAGGGCCGGAACTCCATTGCCTGTTGATTTAATACAGAATACAACACAGATGGAGAAAAGGATAGATTACAGGCATCTTGATCTGCATAATCCAAAAATACAGGCAATATTCAGAATTCAATCAGAAATACTTCATGCATTCAGGGAATATTTTTACAAGGAAGGTTTTGTTGAATTTCAAACACCTTCAATAATAAGCTCTGCATCTGAAGGAGGAACTGATTTGTTTGAGGTTAAGTATTTCAATGAAAAAGCATATCTTGCACAATCTCCACAGTTATACAAACAAATGGGGGCTACATCTCTGGAAAAAGTCACCATGGTTGTCACAGTTTGGAGGGCTGAGAAACATGACACAATAAGGCATCTGAATGAATCAAGGCAGATGGATATTGAGGAAGCATTCAAGGATGAATTTGGGGTTATGAAAAGGATGGAAGAATGCATTCCTTTTATCATCAAAGAAATCAACAAGAATTGCAGTAATGAATTGAGATTATTAAATGTAAAGATAGAAATTCCAAAATTCAAATATCTGA